>Ga0194127_10001921_pt1 | contig 29290 bp, 23 predicted proteins | sample TA2KigC100mmetaG_FD_148624 | JGI IMG/M metagenome (GOLD analysis project Ga0194127, IMG submission 148624) | Freshwater microbial communities from Lake Tanganyika, Tanzania - TA2015036 Kigoma Deep Cast 100m | ecosystem: Environmental > Aquatic > Freshwater > Lake | place: Tanzania: Lake...
CGCTGGCGACGGCTCGTGCGCGATTACGAAAAGCGCATCGACGTCTCAAAAGCAATGATCCACGTCGCCATGGGCGGGCTTCTCTTGCGACGCATCGCTCATTGAGCCCCTTTCTCAAACGGACTCTAAGCCGAAGCTGCAGGCTCAAACGCAGAATAATCTTGGGGCGCGCAGTCATGCGCGCCCATAGTTTTTTGAGGACGCAATTTATTGCGAGTAGACGTTTCCGTCGGGGCCCTTCCAGCCCTTCGGATCCGCGTAGAAGCGGTATTCTTCGTCAAAGGTCACCGTCGCGCCGGGCGGCACATATTGCTTGCCCTTCGGGTCGACGCCGCGCGGCGCGGTCACATAATGTTTCCCAGACGAACATCCCTCCGGAAACGTTCCGGCGTCGTCCGGCTTGCAGTCGAGATTGGCTCCTTCAGGAAATTCGACGCGCGCGTTGAAGAAAATCTCGAAGCCTTTCTCGCCCGTCGCGTGCATTTCGAGGGCTTCTCTCATCGTCTCCTTGAATTCAAGGATCTTGCCGGGTTTGTCGAAGCGCTCCTTGAGCAGGTTTTCGAAAATCTGCCGCGCCTGCTCCGCGGTTGGATCGCAGCCGAACATGCAAAATGCGTTGGCAGGGATCGCTGATAGCGACGCCAGCGCCGTTGCGACGACGAGCGTGATGAAAGCGCCTCGCATTTTTCTCTCCCTCTGTTTCTCACGAATGCGCCGCATCAACGCGCGTTTCCTTATAGCATCTTGCCGCGTTGGCGCTGCGCCTCCTGTTCTAACGTCCTTCGGGCGTCGCCGGATTGAGCCAAAGATCCTTGATCTGGTCGAAATGGACCGCGGGATCATAGCCGCCGCTGGGCGTAAGGCCGAGCCAATCCGAAGACAGCCGCCCAAGTGAGGAAAGCACGGCGTAGGAGGCGACGACGCGGTCGCGCTGGGCAAAGACGAGCCCGATGCGCGCGTTGAGCAGCTCCTGTTGCGCGTTCAGAATTTCGAGCGTCGTTCGCTGGCCGGCTTTAGCTTCTTCTCTGACGCCATAGAGCGCGCGTTCGGCGGCGGCGATCTGGGTTTGCGCCGCGGCGATCTGCGTTTTGGCGGCCTGCAGGGCGCCCCAATAGGCGCGCACCAGCGAAAGAATCTCGGCTCGGGCGACGTCGGAGTCGAACCGGCGTTGCCCAGCGGTTTCCTTGGCTTGCCGCACGCGGGACGACGTTAAGCCGCCCTCGTAAATCGGCACGCTGAGATGGCCGCCGACGCTGGCCCCGATGTTGCGGTTGCCGACGCCGGCGGTGTCGGTCTGCGTAAAGACATCGCCGACGATCGACAATTTGGGCATGAAGTCCGCCTCGAGCGCCTTGATGTCGAGATCGGCGGTGTCCGCCTCGTGCTGCGCGGCAAGAATGAAGGGATGCTCGGCTTGCGCGATGCGCTCCGCCTCCTCGCGCGACTTGGGCAGCAATCGGTCGATCGGCGCGCCCGGCGCGAGCTTCGTCGGCTCGACGCCGACGATCTTGCGATAGACGCCGATGCTGGCGTCGAGCGCCGCGCGCGCGGCGCCGACGAGAGATTTGCCGCCGGCGAGCCGCGCCTCGGCCTGCGCGATGTCGGTTAGCGTGATCTGTCCGTAATCGTAGCGCTCGCGCGTCTGTCGCAATTGTTCCTTCAGAACCGCAACATTGCTTTCCTGAAGTTTGAGCGCCGCCGTGTCACGTAAGACATTCATATAGGCGGCGACAGCGTCGAATAGTACGCGCTGCTCGGTGAGACGCAGTCGCTCGCGCCCCGCGAAGACGCCCGACTCCGCCGCGCGCGTTTCGTTCTGCGCTTTGAAGCCGTCGAAAACCGGCTGTTCGATGGTCAAGGTGGCGGAGCGAGGAATGCTCCCGCCGTTTTGGATGCTCTTCGTGCGGGCTCTGAGCGTAGGGTCGTCGAGATCGACGTCGCGTTGTTGCGTGATATAGCGATTTCGCTGGACGCCGAGATAACCGTCGGCGGTAACGCGCGGCCGCATGCCGGCTTGCGCCTGTGGCACTTTCTCGTCGATGGCGCGCAATTCGGCTCGGCTGGCGTTGAGTTGCGGATTGGCGTCATAGGCGCGGCGCATCGCGTCCATCAAGTTTTCCGCGCGCGCCGTGGCTCCCGCTGCAAGGAGGCAGATCAGGACCGAGGCGCCGCCGCGCAGGCTCACGGTCAGCCTCCGCTTTGCTGCAAGGCAGCAGGCGAACGACAAAAAAACGCGTAGAGAGCGGGCAAGACCACGAGCGTGAGGAGCGTGGCGCTGATCAGGCCGCCGATGACTACCGTCGCGATCGGCCTTTGAACCTCGGCGCCGGTGCCGGTCGCAAGCGCCATCGGCAGGAAGCCGAGCGACGCGACCAGAGCCGTCATCGCGACGGGGCGCAATCGCGTCATCGCGCCTTTGAAAATCGCCGGGCGCTCGGGCATGCCGTCAGCGATCAATTGCGAAATATAGGTGCGCATGACAAGGCCGTTCAGCACGGCGACGCCCGAGAGCGCAATAAATCCGACAGCGGCCGAAACCGACATCGGCATGCCGCGCAACCACAGCGCGGCGACGCCGCCCGAAAGCGCCAGCGGCACCGCGGTGAACACCAGCAACGCGTCACGCGCGGAGCCGAGCGCGGAATAGAGCAAGAGAAGGATCAGGAAAAAGCAGACCGGGACGACAATCGTCAGGCGCGCTCGCGCCGTCGCGAGATTCTCGAACTGGCCGCCCCATGCGATCCAGTAGCCGGGCGGCAACGTCACTTTGGACTCGATCTTCGCTCGCGCCTCTTCGACGACCGAGGAGAGGTCGCGTCCGCGCACATTCGCCGTAACCACAACCCGGCGATGGCCGTTCTCACGCGAAATCTGGTTTTGGCCGTCGACGATGGAGAATTTCGCCACCTGCTTGAGCGGCACGACCGGCGCATGGTCAGCGACCGCAGGAAGCGCGACCGGAATCGACTCCAACGCCTGCGCGTCCTCGCGCAAATTGTCCTGCAGTCGAACGACGATCGGAAATCGGCGATCGCCTTCAAACACCACGCCCGCTCTCTGGCCGCCGATCGCGGCGCCGATCACGTCCTGCACCGCAGCGACGCTGAGGCCGAGGCGCGCGATGGCGCGCTTATCAACGGCGACATCGAGGATCGGCAAGCCAGCCACCTGTTCGACCTTAACGTCGCTTGCGCCTTTGACCGAATTGAGAATTGCGGCGATCTGATTGGCCGCCTTCAACATGACGTCGAAATTGTCGCCGAACACTTTCACCGCGATGTCGCCGCGCACGCCGGCGAGCAGTTCGTTGAAACGCAGTTGAATGGGCTGCGAAAACTCATAGACGTTGCCTGGCAACTGCGCGAGTCGCGCCTTCATTTTGTCGATCAGCGCGGCCTTGTCGAGGCCAGGATCAGGCCACTTTTCCCGAGGCCTCAGCATGATGAACGTGTCAGTCAGGTTCGGCGGCATCGGATCGGTGGCGATCTCCGCCGTGCCGGTCTTGGAGAACACGTAATCGACCTCGGGAAAGCTGCGTAGCCCGCTCTCAATCTCAAATTGCATGCCCTGCGCCTGAGTAAGCGACGCGCTGGGGATTCGATTCGCCTGCATGGCGAGATTTTTCTCATCGAGCGTTGGAACGAACTCTTCGCCCAAGGTCAGATAGAGAAGCGCCGCAACGACGAAGGCGCCGGCGCCGATCGCGATGGGCCTCGACGGCGCGGCCATCGCCCATTTTAGGATGGGCTCATAGGCTTCTTTCAGCGCGCTGACGACCAGATTTTCGGATTCGCGCACGGGTCCCGAAAGTGCGATGGCGATCATCGCCGGAAAGAACGTCAGCGAAAGGATGAATTCTGACGCCAGCGCCATGATGACGGTCATCGCCATCGGATGGAACATCTTTCCTTCGACGCCCGAAAAGGTCAGGATCGGCACATAGACGAGAATGATGATCGCCTGCCCATAGACGGTCGGCCGCCGCATCTCTACCGCCGAGTCGATCACCGTCGTCAGCCGTTCTTCGAGCGTCAACACGCGGCCCAGGGCGTTTTGGCGCTGCGCAAGACGACGCAGGCAGTTCTCAGTGACGATGATCGCGCCGTCGGCGATCAAGCCGAAATCGAGCGCGCCGAGACTCATCAGATTGGCGCTGATCTTTCCGGAATACATACCGATGCCAAGCAGCAGCATTGTCAGCGGTATGACCGTCGCCGTCACAAGCGCCGCGCGGAAATTATCGAGCATGACAAAGAGCACGAGGATGACGAGCGCGGCGCCTTCAACGAGATTCAAGGCGACCGTTTTGATCGTTGCATTGACGAGGTCCGTGCGGTTCAAGATCGTGCGCACCTCGATCCCGGGCGGCAGCAGCCGCCGGATCTGGTTCATCTTCGCATCGACGGCGCTCGACACTTCGCGGCTGTTGGCGCCGATCAGCATCAAGGCGGTGCCGATGACCACCTCCTCGCCGTTCATGCTGGCGCTGCCAACGCGCAACTCGCGTCCGACGCCTACGTCCGCAATATCCTCGACCCGCACGGGGGTGCCGCCTCGCGTCGACACGACGACTTTGCCGATGTCGTCGATCGTTTCGAGTCGTCCGGAGCTGCGCACGACGAGACCCTCGCCGTTGCGTTCGACATAGCCGGCGCCGCGGCTGATGTTGTTGCGCTCGATAATGCCGGCGAGATCGGCGAACGACAGGCCGAGAGCGAAGATTTTCGCCGGATCGGGCTGCACATGATATTCCTTGACGTAACCGCCGAGCGAATCGACGCCGGCGACTCCCGGCACGGTGCGCAACAATGGCTTGATGATCCAGTCCTGCACCGTTCGAAGATAGGCGGTCATTTCAAGCAAGTTGCGCAGTCTGTGCCCTTCCGGCGTCAGGTAATCGCCATTGCTCTGCCAGCCGGGTCTTCCGTCGGGCGCCGGCTCGTCGCCGCCTCTCGGCGCGTAGCTGACGGACCACATGTAAATTTCCGAAAGGCCTGTCGCGACTGGACCCATATGCGAGTCGACGCCCGGAGGAAAATTCTCCCTGGCGCGTGTGAGACGTTCGGAAATCTGTTGGCGCGCGAAGTAAATGTCGACATTGTCGGCGAATATGGCCGTGACCTGGCCGAAGCCGTTGCGTGAAAGCGAACGGGTATATTCGAGCCCGGGTATGCCAGCGATGGCGTTCTCCGTTGGGTAGGTGACCTGCCTTTCGATTTCTAAGGCGGAAAGCGCCGGGGCGAAGGCGTTGATTTGCACTTGATTATTGGTGATGTCCGGAACGGCGTCGATCGGCAATCGCATAAGCGACCAGACGCCAAGCGGTACGACGAGCGACGTCAACAACACCACGAGCCAGCGGTTTCTGACCGAGAAGGCGATGAGATTCTTGATCATCGAAGGCGAAAGGTTTCAGCGCGGGATCGAAGCCGCGTCAGCGAGGTCGACGAAGTGGAGCCTTCGGCGCGCATCATTCTTCCGGAATGTTCTGTTTGCCGAGCTCCGCCTTCAACAAGAAGACGTTGGAGACGGCGATCTCGTCGCCTTCGTCGAGGCCGGAGACGATTTCGACGGAGCCGCCGTCGCCTCGTCCAAGTTCAACTTCGCGCTTGGCAAAGCCTTCGGGCGTACGAACGAAGACATTGGGCTTGCCGTCGATGATCATCACTGCCGAGCGCGGAACTTTGAGCTGCACCCGCGCCTCTTTGAGCGAGATCTCAGCTTCGAGCAGACTGCCGGGTCGCAGCGAGAAATCTGGGTTGGCGAAGCGCGCAAGAACATGACCCGAGCGCGTCTCTCGCGTGATCATCGCATTTACATAGGTGATCTTGCCCTCGAATCCGCGGCCTTCGGCGTTTTGAAGCCGAACCTCCTGCCCCTCGCGCAAGAGACCAAGATCGGCGGCGGGCACCGCGAGTTCGACCTCGACGACCGAGAGATCGGAGATGACGTAGAGCTCCTTGGCCTGGCCCTCGCCGCCAACCGGCTGGCCGACGCTGACCAGACGCTCGATCACGCGCCCGGCGATCGGGGCGCGAATCTCCTTGCGGCGAAGATCGGCGATCGGCTGGGACGGCAGAGCGGCGATCTCCTGCTCGCTCATGTCGAGCGCAGCGAGTTTCTGCCGCGCGAGATCGAGCTTTACTTTGGCTTCCATAAAGACCGCTTTGGCTTTCAGGAAAAGCTGCTCGGCGGTGATTTTCTTTTCGAAAAGTCCCTTCTCGCGCTGATAGAGAACATTTTGGAGATCGAAGTTCGCCAGGGCGGCGAGATATTCGCTTTTCGCCTCCGCCACTTCACGCGAGTCGATGATCGCTATGGTTTCGCCGCGCGCGACGCTGTCGCCGAGTCGCTTGCGCAGTTCTTCAACGACGCCGACGACCTTTGCGGCGACCCGCGCGATACGGTCCGGATCTGGCTTGACCGCGCCGGGCGCCGTGAGCTGACGCGCGATGTCGCCGGGGCCGACAGGCTGCACCGAGATTTTCGAGGCTTCGATCTGAGCGGGGGAAAGCCGGACCTCCCCCTCGGCGGGTTCCGGCTTGGCCGCCTGGCTTTGACGGTCAAGCGGGATCAGGTCGCCGATCGCTTTGAAGAGAGTCGGCAGCGCGGCGCCGATCGCAAGGCTCGCGACGAGCGCGACAAGGAGAACGGACCATTTACGGGTCATGACCGGCGTGAATCGGCTCCGTAACGAACGGTCTTCATGGGGTAGCATTGGCGCGCCGCTTGAGCTATTGGCCGCCGCGGCGAAAGTGGGGATATCGTCGCGTCTGGTCGTCATTCCTTAAAGGAGTTGGCCCGCCCGGTCCATGCGAGGGTTCGCGGCTCTTTCGCCCATGCCACGGATATAAAAACGGAAAGCCGGCCACAGGACCGGAGGTCGCTGGACGAGCCCTTGCGCCGGCGCGCGACGGGCGCAGATTTATGAATCGCCGCGCTCTTTGCGCAGTCGTTCCCAATAGTCGAGGCGCTTGGCGATCTCGCGCTCGAATCCGCGTTCGACCGGCCTGTAGAATTTCTGCCGCGGCAGCGCATCAGGCCAGTAGTTCTGGCCCGAGAAGGCTTCGGGCGCGTCATGGTCATAGTCGTAACCCGCGCCATAGCCTTCCTCGCGCATCAGTTTCGCCGGCGCGTTGAGAATGATTTTTGGCGGCGTCAGCGAGCCCTTCTCCTCGGCGACGCGCTGCGCGCGCTTGAACGCGACATAGGCGGCGTTGGATTTGGGCGCGGTCGCCACATAGATGACGGCCTGCGCCAGGGCGAGCTCGCCCTCGGGGCTGCCGAGAAAGTCGTAAGCGTCCTTTGCGGCGTTGGCGACGACGAGCGCCTGTGGATCGGCGAGGCCGATGTCTTCGACCGCCATCCGCACGATTCGTCGCGCGAGAAACAACGGATCTTCGCCGGCGGCGAGCATGCGCGCGAGATAATAGAGGGCGGCGTCGGGGTCGCTGCCGCGCACGCATTTATGCAGCGCGCTGATCAGATTGTAATGGCCTTCCTGCGCCTTGTCGTAGATCGGCGCGCGGCGCTGCACCACCTCGGCCAGCCCTGCGCGATCGAAGATTTCGCCGGGCTTTGCGGCCCGCCAGATTTCCTCGGCGAGGGTCAAGGCGGCGCGGCCGTCGCCGTCCGCCATGCCGACGAGCGCCGCGCGCGCGTCGGATTCGAGCGGCAGCGGCTTGCCCTCCGCCTGTTCGGCGCGCTTAAGCAGTTGCTCGATCGCCGCTTCGTCAAGCGCCTTGAAGGTCATCACTCGCGCGCGCGACAGCAGCGCCGCATTGAGTTCGAAGGATGGGTTTTCAGTCGTCGCGCCGACGAGCGTAATCGTGCCGTCCTCCATCACCGGCAGGAAAGAATCCTGCTGGGCGCGGTTGAAGCGATGAATCTCGTCGACGAAAAGCAGAGTTCCTTGACCGGCGGCGCGGCGCGCGCGCGCCGCCTCAAAGGTTTTCTTCAACTCCGCGACGCCGGAAAAGATCGCCGAAATCTGCACGAAGGCCAGCTTGGTTTCATGCGCCAGCAGCCGCGCCACTGTTGTCTTGCCGGTGCCGGGCGGTCCCCAGAAGATCAGGGAGCCGAGCGCGCCGGCGCGGATGAGGCGTCTCAGCGCGCCGTCGGGTCCAAGCAGATGATCCTGGCCAGCAACTTCATCGAGACCGGTCGGCCGCAGGCGGTCGGCCAGCGGACGCGGCGCGTCTTCTTCGAGCTTTGCGGCTTGGAACAGATCGGACATCGTCACTGATTAACATAGCGGCTCGGCGCGCCTGCGAGAATCTCTGGCGTAGCGCCTTGCCGCAAGTCTGACGATGGCGTGAATGAATTTTGGCCCGGGGATTTGGATCGCCCTAGCCGATCTCCACGATCCGCGCGCTGTGATGAATGACCTCCGCCTTGTCGCCGACCGACTTGCCCATCAGCGCCTTAGCGAGCGGCGCGACATAGGGAATCAGGCCCTTGGTCGGGTCGGCCTCGTCTTCGCCAACCAGTCGGTAGCTGCGGCGTTCGCCGTCTTCAAGTTCTATGACGACCCGATGTCCGAACCGAACGACCGAGTGATCGGCGATCGGCCGGATGACCTCGGCGCTCGCGCGCCGCGCCGTCCAATAGCGCAGATCGCGCTGCGCCAGCGCCAGCGCGTGATTGTCTTCGCTCGCCGTGGCGCGCTCGATGTCCTTATGCAGGCGCGCAAGTTCGCCTTCGATCTGCTGGAGGCCCTCTACCGTCACCAGATTGCGATGCGGGCTGATCGGCCGGTCAGGCAGATCCTCGCGTGGATTGTCGTCGTCCTGTTCTTTGGTGAAAGCCGAGCTCATGCGCATCCAACCTTGTGGCCCGCGCCGACGTGGCGAGCATCTCGACAAAAATAATCGGCCCAAGCGGGCCGTTCGCCGGCATTAGAGCCGAGACGCGCGCGCTTGTCGAGAAATTGACGTAACGATGCGACGATTTGCGCGCTCTTGAAATAGCTTAGCTTCGCCTTTTCAAAGGCCAAGCTCGGAAAGGCCGGGATGGTCGGCGGGACGCGGACCTTGCGGTCAGCGATATTTCCGCTCGGCTTCGCCGATCGGCAGATCGTTGATGCTGGCGATTCGCAGTCGCATCAGGCCGTTCTCGTCGAACTCCCAATTTTCGTTGCCGTAAGCGCGATGCCAATTGCCGGAATCGTCGTGGAATTCATAGGCGAAACGCACGGCGATTCGGTTGTCGCGAAAAGCCCAGATTTCCTTGATCAGCCGGTAATCCAACTCGCGGCGCCATTTGCGGGCGAGAAAGGCGACGATCTCTCCGCGGCCGATCAGAAACTCAGTTCGGTTGCGCCAGCGACTGTCGATCGCATAGGCGAGCGCCACGCGCTCGGGGTCGCGCGTATTCCAGGCGTCCTCCGCCATGCGCACTTTCTGCGTCGCGGTTTCGAGCGTGAAGGGCGGCAGCGGCGGTCGCGACAAAGGCGGTCCTCGTTCTTCCGAAATCCTATCAGTCTCCATCTTTCTCCGGAAGGTTCAGTCCCATGTCGACCACGACGCGGCCGCGAATGCCGCCGGTCACGACGGCGCGGGCGCGATCCAGCGCCTCGTCGAACGGTATGATCTCGGTCATTGCGTCGATCGCCGCCGGCTCGAGATCCTGGGCGATACGCGCCCAGGCCGCGCGGCGCAGACCGATGCGCGGGCGCACGCTTTCAACGCCAAGCAACGCAACGCCGCGCAGAATGAAAGGCGCGAGATTCATCTGAAGCTCCATGCCGCCGACGTTGCCGCAAGCCGCGACAGCGCCGTCGAAGCGCGTCTGCCCAAGAAGATTGGCGAGCGTGACGCCGCCGACAGCATCGACGCCGACGGCGAAGCGCTGCGTTTGCAGCGGCCTTCCGGAACCGGCAAATTCTTCGCGGTCGATGATCTCGGTCGCGCCAAGGCGCTTCAGATAGTCCGCTTCCGCTGCGCGTCCTGTCACTGCGGCGACGCGCCAGCCGGCTTTGGCGAGCAAGGCGACGGCGAATGAGCCGACGCCGCCCGCCGCGCCCGTCACGGCGGCGAGCCCCTCCGCCGGGCGCGCGCCGTGACGCTCCAGCGCCATAACGCAGAACATGGCGGTCAGCCCGGCGGTGCCGACCGCCATCGCTCGCGCCATCCTTAGCGGCGGCGGCAGTTTCGAAAGCCAATCGCCCGAAAGGCGCGCCTTTTGCGCAAACCCCCCGTAATGCGCTTCGCCCAGCCCGCATGCGGTCGCGACCACAATATCGCCTGGCGCAAACTCCGGATGCGCCGAACGCGTCACCCGGCCGGCGAAGTCGACGCCCGGAATCATCGGAAAGCGGCGCACCACCGGCCCCTTGCCGCTCACGGCGAGACCATCCTTGTAGTTGATCGCCGAGAAGGCGACGTCGACGTCGACGTCGCCGTCCATGAGGTCGCGCTCTTGCATGACGACGTAACCGGCATGATGGCCGTGATCGCTTTTGTCGATGCGAATGGCCCTGAAATCGGTCACGTCGCCCTCCCGCGCCTGTGCGCCCGAAGCGGCGCCATCAATCGGAAAAAAGTCAAACAAGGAAAACATCACGCCGTTGCCGCCGTAAAGCCCCAATTGGTCTGAGATCAACTATGGAGACTTAGGTCGTAGCAATAGTGCACAATATTTCTTGATGAAGTCGCAGCATTCTGTTACGCAATCCCCAAGTAACGGGGGAGAAACGATTCTTATGCAGCGAAGCATTGACAAGGGCCGGTTGGGGCAGCGCCCATCTCAAAAGGAAGTGGTGAGCAATCCGATGACTCAAACCAACAACATTGAACTCGCAGCCGACATCGTCTCCGCCTATGTGAGCAACAATTCAGTCCCGGCTGGAGATTTGCCCGGGCTCATCAGCGAAGTCTACAACGCGCTCTTGCGCGTTGGCGCCGGCGCCGCCATTGCGCCCGCCGAACCGCCGAAACCGGCGATCGCCGTCAAGCGCTCGGTGACCAACGACTATATTGTCTGCCTCGAGGACGGTAAGAAGTTCAAGTCGCTCAAGCGTCATCTGCGCACGCAATATGGCCTGTCGCCCGAAGACTATCGCGAGAAGTGGGGACTTGCGCCCGACTATCCGATGGTGGCGCCCAATTACGCCAAGGCCCGTTCCAACCTCGCCAAACAGATGGGTCTCGGTCAGCAACGCCGGCGTCGCGGCAAGTAAAGGGCGGAAACCGCCCTTTACGGTGAGCGCGGTCCAAGCTTTTAAGATCGAAAACTCAGCTGCATTTGGGCGACTTCGCCCGAATGCAGCGCGATCGGCGATTTCAGGTCTCCTCGTCGCTTTCGATATCGCCGTCGATCAATCCCGAAACGTCGTCGTCGCCCTCTTCCTCTTCGAGGAAGGTGTCGTCTTCCGCATCGCCTCCCTCGATCTCGACTTCATCCTCGACATCGAGCGATTCCGCGGCGGCCTCGGTTTCCTCGACTTCTTCGAGCGACGCCGTGTCGGCGTCCTCTTTTTCGAGTTCGCTCTCTTGTTCCTGCGCGGCGCGCGCGGGCGTTCGCGTCAGCGCGGCAGCGTGATAGATCGCGCCGCATTTTGGGCAGACGATTGGATTCTTGTTCAAGTCATAAAATTTCGTCCCGCAGGACTGACATTGGCGTTTGGCGCCGAATTCGGGTTTTGCCACGGTCGAATGGTCCTCGAGAAGCGGCGTGGGCACGCCCTGCCTGTATGGAGAGACTATGTGGGCGCTCCGGTTAGTGGCGTCCCGCGCCGCTGTCAAATGGGAAATGCATTGTCCGCGGCCCATTGCCAAGCGTCGCGCGGATTGGCATAGGATCGTCGCCAGGCGGGTGTAGCTCAATGGTAGAGCAGCAGCCTTCCAAGCTGAATACGAGGGTTCGATTCCCTTCACCCGCTCCAGCGCTCCAAGATTTCACCCGATCTCTCTCCGGTCGGGCGCCTCCGGCCCGGTTCTGCGACGCGGCTCCGCGCGACGGCCTGCGGCCTTCCCGTTTACCATTCGCGCGCCTGCGCCCGGCCGATGAAGGCGTCGCGACGTCGCGATTCGAGCGGCGTGCATGCCGGGCCTTTTCGGTTGACCGTCCCAGAGAAGGACGCGGCGTTAAGCAATCCTGATGTTTTAGCGCGCTTTGGTCATGCCGCCGCCTGGCCGGCCCTTTCGAAAAATCCGGGAAATCGGGCGGAACGCAATGCTAACCAGGGTCCAACGCCGATTCGTGCTTGCTGCGTTCCCGCTTGATCCCAAAGCTTAACGGCGGCCAGGCGAATCGCCCATTCTTGGCCGTTGACAGAGACAGCGAAACGAGTCCGTGGGCGATATCCGCGACGGAAGTCTCGCGAAGCGGTCTGGCGCGCCAAATCCGCAATTTCTGGTGTTTCCGATTAGGTCGGCGCCCATATATTGGTGGAACAGACCATGACTCGGCGCGAGTCAGCGATTCGGGCGCGATTCGTTCGCAGGCTGTTCAGAAAGTAAAGTCGCGCGCCGATCCAAGTTTCGATATGAAACGAAGGCGCTCCAAGCGCGCGTCAGGCAGCAAAGAAAAATGACAATCGCGCCGTCCTACCCGGCGAGCCGCGCCGCCCCCCGTGCAAGGCCGTTCGACAGGGGCGTCGCGGCGGTGCTCGGCCCCACCAACACCGGCAAGACGCATCACGCCATCGAGCGGATGCTGTCTTTTTCTTCCGGCGTCATCGGCCTGCCGCTGCGCCTGCTTGCCCGCGAGGTCTATAATCGCGTCGCCGAGCGCATCGGCCCCGACAATGTCGCGCTCGTCACCGGAGAGGAAAAAATCAAGCCGCGCGCCCCGAGCTATTGGGTCGCGACGGTCGAAGCGATGCCGCGCGACGTCGAGCCGGAATTCCTCGCCATCGACGAAATACAGCTCGCCGCCGATCTCGATCGCGGCCATATTTTCACCGACCGGCTGCTCAATTGGCGGGGACGCCAGGAGACTCTTTTGATCGGCGCAGCGACGATGGCGCCGCTCGTTTCGGAACTCTTTCCGGGCGCGCCGATCTTCACCCGCCCGAGACTTTCTGAGCTGTCATTCGCAGGCGACAGGAAAATCTCGCGGCTGCCGCCGCGCAGCGCCGTCGTCGCCTTTTCCGCCGAAGAAGTCTATGCGATCGCTGAACTGATCAAGCGCCAGTGCGGCGGCGCAGCGGTGGTGCTCGGCGCGCTATCGCCGCGAACGCGCAATGCGCAAGTCGAGCTCTATCAGAACGGCGACGTCGACTACATTGTCGCGACCGACGCCATCGGCATGGGCCTCAATCTCGATGTGGACCATGTCGCCTTCGCCTCCGATCGCAAATTCGACGGCTTAAGACACCGGCGGCTGACGCCGGCGGAATTCGGACAGATCGCCGGCAGAGCAGGGCGCCATATGAGCGACGGCTTTTTCGGCGCGACGGGCCGTTGCCCGCCTTTCGACGAGGATTTGATCGAGTCCCTGGAAGATCACCGTTTCGATCCGGTGAAGACCTTGCAATGGAGAAGCAGCGCGCTCGATTTTTCGTCGATTGACGCCTTGATCCATTCGCTCGATCAGTCCCCGACGCTTGCTGATCTGGTTCGCGCTCGCATCGCCGACGATCAAAGGGCGCTGGAAGCCGCGAGCCGCGACGAAATCGCGCAGCGCAACGCCAAGGCGCCCGCTGACGTGGCGCGGCTTTGGGAAGCGTGCCAGATCCCCGACTATCGCAAGACGTCGCCCGCGGCGCACGCCGAGCTGGCGCTCGCCGTATTCGCCTTTATCGCGCGTCGCGGCAAAATCCCCGAAGACTGGATGGCGCGGCAAATCGAGGCCGTCGACCGCATCGATGGCGACATCGCCACGCTATCAAACCGCCTCGCTCAAGTGCGCACGGCGAGTTTCATCGCCAACCGCTCCGGCTGGCTAGATGATTCCGAGCATTGGCAGAGCGTCGCGCGTCGGGTAGAGGACAGCATATCCGACGCGTTGCATGACCGACTGACGCAGCGTTTCGTCGATCGCCGCACCAGCGTGCTGATGCGCCGTCTAAGAGAGAACGCGATGCTCGAAGCCGAAATCAACGCCGCCGGCGACGTGATGGTCGAAGGCCAGCATGTCGGAAGCCTTCAGGGATTTCGCTTTACGCCCGATCCTGGCGCGGCAGGCGAAGCGGCAAAGGCGCTGAACGCGGCGGCGCAGAAGGCGCTCGCGGGCGAATTCGAGGCGCGCGCGACTCGCGTGTTCGACGCGGTCGACGACGCTTTCGCGCTCGGCAATGACGGTCTTATTCGCTGGCTCGGCGAACCTGTGGCGAAGATCGCCGCCGGGGCGGGCGCGCTGACGCCGACGACGCGCGTGCTCGCCGACGAGCAGCTCACTGGCGCGGCCCTGGAGAAGGTCAAACAGCGCCTCGATCTGTGGCTGGCGCAGCATGTCAAAAAGCTGCTCGGGCCGCTCGAGCAGCTCGAAAAGGGCGAAGGTCTCGAGGGCGTTACGCGCGGCGTCGCTTTCCAGCTTGCTGAAGAACTCGGCGTGCTTGATCGCGCGCGCGTCGCCAAGGAAGTGAAGGGGTTCTCGCAGGAGGACCGCGGCGCGCTGCGCAAGCTTGGCGTGCGCTTTGGCGCCTATCACATCTACCTGCCCGTCCTTCTCAAGCCCGCGCCGCGCGCGCTTTCCTCGCTGCTCTGGGCTTTGCACCACGGCGGGCTCGAAAATGTGAAGGGTCTCGAACAGGTGCCGCATCTTGCGGCCTCTGGTCGAACCTCTTTCGCCGCCGACGCGTCAATCCCCAGGAGCTTCTACCGGGCCGCCGGATTTCGCGTTTGCGGCGAGCGCGTCGTCCGCGTCGACATCCTCGAACGTCTCGCCGATCTCATCCGGCCGGCGATCGCTTACCGTCCCGGAGTCACGGCTGGCGAGCCGCCGCCCGGCGCCGCGGACGCCGACGGCTTCGTCGTCACCGTCGCGATGACATCGCTCACCGGCTGTTCCGGCGAAGCGTTCTCCTCGATTCTCAAGTCGCTGGGCTATGCGCCGACGCAACGTCCCGGCCCCGCCATCACCGTGGCGCTCGTGCCGGCGGCTCCGATGGAGCCTGTGACGCCCAAGACCGAGGCCGTAACGCCGGCGACGGCGGGCGAAGACGTGCCGTCTGACGCCCTCGCTGAATCGCCGGTTGCGGCCGCGGAAGAGCGCGTCGAGCCGCCTTCAGCGACGCCGGTTGAACAAGCCGCGGTGGAGACGCCCGTCCCCGAAGAACCGCCGACGACCGAGGCGGACACGTCTGTCTCCAGCGTAGAACTCGCAGCGACGGGGGGCGGGCAGGAGGCTGCAGCGTCGGAACCGCCGCCGGATGTCGAGTCCGCCGAAGCCTCGCCGGCGGCGCCGGAGGCCATAGAAGTTTGGCGTCCCCAGCGCCACGCCCATGCCGGTCCGCGCGGTCGTGAGGGCGGCGCGCGCCGTCAGGCGCGCGATCAAGGCGCGGAAGACAAGCGGCCGCCGCGCCGCGACCAGCGACCGCGCGCCGAGCCGGCAGCCAAGGAGGCGCGTCCCGCCGGAAAGCCGCGCGTCGAGGGCCGTCCGTCCCGTGACGACGCGCGCGCCCGTCGTCCTTTTTCCCCGCCGGAACGTCGCGAGCGCCAGCCTGATCCCGATTCGCCCTTCGCCAAGCTCGCGGCGCTCAAGGCCGAGCTCGAGAAGAAGGGCAAATAGCGGCGCCCTCGCTTTCGCCGTCGGCTTCGCCATCGTGTTGCCAACAGTCTGGCGGACAACTATTGCTGCCCCGGGGGCGGGCGCGGCCTAGTGCTAGAGGGGCTTATGAACAAGATTTTGCCCGTGATCATGTGCGGCGGGTCGGGGACGCGGGTATGGCCCGAATCGCGCGAGACGTTGCCGAAGCAGTTCATTCCGCTTGTCGGCGAGCGCTCGACCTTCCAGACGACGATGGCGATGCTGGCTGACCCGGCCTTCGAGCGGCCGATCGTCATTTCGAATTTCGACTACCGTTTCCTCGTCGCTGACCAGCTGCGCGAGATCGGCGCGCAAGCCGACGTCGTACTGGAGCCCTCGCGCCGCGACTCCGGACCGGCGGTCGCCGTCGCGGCGGGCCTCGCCGCGCGCCGCGCCGCCGATACGGTCGTCGTCGTGCTCGCCGCCGACCACGTCGTTCGCGATACGGCCGGCCTCGTCGATCTATGCAAGCGGGCGAGTGCCGCCGCCGCCGAGGGCTATATCGTGACGCTCGGGGTCAAGCCCGACGGTCCGGCGACCGGCTATGGCTATCTGCGCCCCGGAGAGCCGCTCGCGACCTGCTGCGAGGTCTATAAGCTCGACGCCTTCGTCGAGAAACCGGACCGCAAAACCGCGCAGGATTATGTCGACGCCGGCTATTTCTGGAACAGCGGCAACTTCATCTTCCGCGCGGACGTGATGCAGTCGGAGATCGCGCAATTCGAGCCCGGCATTTTCGCCGCCGCCGAGGCCGCGATCGAAGCGGCCCGCCAGGATCTCGGCTTCATGATTTTAAATGCTGAAGCCTTCGCGCACGCCCCGAAGAAATCCATCGACTACGCCGTGATGGAGAAAACCGAAAAGGCGGCGCTGATTCCCGCCGACATCGGCTGGTCGGATGTCGGCACCTGGCGCGCCGTGTGGGAATTGTCGGAGCGCGACGAACGCGGCAATTCGGTGCGGGGACATGGCGTCGTCATGGACGCGCGCAACGTGCATGTGCGCTCCGAGGACACGCTGACCACGGTCGTCGGCGTCGACGACATCATCGTCGTGACGACGCAGGACGCCGTGCTGGTGCTCAGCCATGAACACGGCGATCAGGTCAAACAGCTCGTCGAGCAGCTGCGCAGCGAAAACCGGCGCGAAGCCGGTGAGCACAAGCGCATTTTTAGGCCGTGGGGCTATTATCAGGGAATCGACGAAGGCCAGCGCTATCAGGTGAAGCGCATCGTGGTGAAGCCGGGCCAACGCCTGTCGCTGCAGAAGCATTTCCACCGCGCCGAACATTGGATCGTGGTGCGCGGCACCGCGGAGGTCGGCCGCGACGACGAGATTCATCTCGTCCACGAAAATGAATCGATCTATCTGCCGATCGGCAGCAAGCACCGCCTGACCAATCCCGGCAAGATCGATCTGGAGCTGATCGAAGTGCAGACCGGCTCCTATCTCGGCGAAGACGACATCGTCCGCTTCGAGGACGCCTATAATCGGGGCTAGTGGAATCGAAGCTGCGCGCGTCATGGCCGGCCTTGGGCCGGCCATCCACGTTTAAGGCGCGCGCCAATTATTCAAACAGCAGCAGAAGCGGCTTGGCGTGGACGGCCGCGACAAGCGTGGCCATGACGCAGTCAACGATCGTCAAAATCTGCGGTATTTCCTCGCCCGATGCACTCGCTGCGGTGATCGACGCCGGCGCGGATATGGCGGGCTTCGTCTTCTTCGAGAAGAGCCCGCGCCATATCGATCTTGAAACCGCGCGAACGCTCGGCCTTCTCGCGCAGCAGCACATCAGCAAGGTCGCGCTGACTGTCGACGCCGAGGACGCCGCGCTTCAAGACATCATCGACGCGCTCGCGCCCGCCTATTTCCAGCTTCACGGGATGGAGACGCCGGCGCGCGTCGCGCAAGTGAAGGCGCGCTTTGGCCTGCCCGTCATAAAGGCTGTTGGCGTCGCGACGGCCGCCGACGTCGCGGCGGCGCGCGCCTATGAAGGCGTCGCCAACGTCATCCTCTTCGACGCCAAGCCTGCGCCGGACGCGGCGGTCCCCGGCGGCGCCGGCGTCGCCTTCGACTGGGATTTGCTGCGCGGCGTCGCCGCCAAACACTGGATGCTGTCGGGCGGACTCGATCCGAACAATGTTGCCGAGGCGATGCGCGTGACCGGCGCGCGCGCGGTCGACGTTTCTTCCGGCGTCGAGCGTGAACGCGGCGTCAAGGATGCGGAAAAGATCAGGGCCTTTGTGAAGGCCGCGCGGCTTTCATAGGGGCGCGCGACGGTTTAAGACTGCGCCGACGGATCGGCCCCCTCCCTGTCCCTCCCCCGCTAAAGCGGGAGAGGGAATGCTACGAGCCGCATTGCGGGAAACCCAATGAAGCGCCGAATCTAACTCCCTCTCCCGCGGAGCGGGGGAGGGTTGGGGAGGGGGTAACGACGCAGACCGAGGACGCCCCGTTGAACAAGCCGCTTCCCAATTCCTTCCGCGCCGGCCCGGATGAAAACGGCCGCTTCGGCATTTTCGGCGGGCGTTTCGTCGCCGAAACGCTGATGCCGCTCGTGCTCGACCTCGAAGAAGCCTACGAGCAAACGAAGAACGATCCTGCCTTTCATGAAGAGCTCGCCAGCCTTCACAAACACTACGTCGGGCGCCCGTCGCCGCTCTATTTCGCCGAACGCATCACCGACTATGTGCGCGAGCGCGCCGGCGAAGACAAAGGCGCCAAGGTCTATTTCAAGCGCGACGAGCTCAATCATACCGGCGCGCATAAGATCAATAATGTGCTCGGGCAGATTCTGCTCGCGCGGCGCATGGGCAAGAAGCGCATCATCGCCGAGACGGGCGCCGGCCAGCATGGCGTCGCCACCGCCACCGCCTGCGCGCGCTTCGGACTCGACTGCGTCGTCTATATGGGCGCGGTCGACGTCGAGCGGCAGAAGCCGAATGTCTTCCGCATGAAAATGCTCGGCGCCGAGGTGCGTCCGGTGCAAAGCGGCGCGCGCACCTTGAAGGACGCGATGAACGAGGCGTTGCGCGACTGGGTGACCAATGTCGCGAACACCTTCTATTGCATCGGCACGGCGGCGGGGCCGCATCCCTATCCGGCGATGGTGCGCGACTTCCAGTCGATCATCGGCAATGAGACTCGCGCGCAGATGCAGGAGATGGAGGGGCGGCTGCCGGATTCGCTCGTCGCCTGCATCGGCGGCGGCTCCAACGCCATCGGCCTGTTCCATCCGTTTCTCGATGACGCGAGCGTCGAGATTTACGGCGTCGAAGCGGCGGGCCATGGCGTCGATGTGCCGAACGGCCATGCCGCCTCGCTCACCGGCGGACGTCCGGGCGTTCTGCACGGCAACCGCACCTATCTGCTGATGGACGATGACGGTCAGATTCTCGAAGGCCATTCGATTTCGGCGGGACTCGATTATCCCGGCATCGGCCCCGAACATTCATGGCTGCATGAGATCGGCCGCGTGACCTATCTGAACGCCACCGACAAGGAGGCGCTCAACGCCTTCCAGCTCTGCTCGAAGCTCGAGGGCATCATCCCGGCGCTTGAGCCCTCGCATGCGCTGGCGAAAGTATTCGAACTCGCGGCGCAAAAGCCGCGCGATCATCTGATGGTGATGAATATGTGCGGCCGCGGCGACAAGGACATTTTCACGGTCGCGGAGCATTTGGGCGGGATGTAGTAACCCGAGCGCCCTCATCCTTGTAACTTGAACCGTGCCGGATCGGCTAACATCGCCGCTGCGGTGGCGGATGGGACGCCGGCTCATCCTCGGGCGATCGAGCCCGTTCCTCAGCTTGGCCGCCTTTCCGCCGTTCCATCGAACCCGAACAGTCGCTTGGGCCGCTCGAAGCGAAGCCCGCTTAGGCAAGGACGGGACAGGATGGACGCTGTTTATGTCGGCATTGATGTTTCGAAAGACCGGCTTGACGTGCATACGCTGCCGCAGGGCGCAGCCTTTACGGTTGGCCGTAACGGCGAAGGCGTTGCGCGGCTCGTCGAACGGCTGAAAGGGCTGTCGCCCACGCTGATCGCGCTCGAAGCCACCGGCGGCTTCGAGACCGTGGTCGCTGCGGCGCTTGCCGCCGCCTCTCTGCCTGTCGTCGTCGTTAATCCGGCGCAGGTGCGCCACTTCGCGCAGGCGCTCGGTCAGCGCGCCAAGACCGACCCGATCGACGCTGCGATCATCGCCCGCTTCACGCAAGCGACGCAGCCCGTCGTGCGTCCGCTGCCCGACGAGACGACGCAGCTTCTCGCCGATCTTGTCGCCAGACGGCGTCAGATCGTCGAGATGATGGCGGCGGAAGGCCAGCGCGAGCGACGCGCCGACAAGCGTTTGAAGAAAAGCATCGCGCGCCTGCGCAAGGCGCTCGAAAAAGAGCTCGCCGAACTCGACGGCGAGATCGACGAACATATGCGCGGCACGCCCGCCTGGGCCGAAAAGGAGGATCTGCTTGCCTCGGTTCCAGGCGTCGGCCCAGTGATTGCGCGCACGCTCATCGCCGAACTGCCGGAGCTGGGCGCGCTCAACCGCAGGCAAATCGCTGCGCTGGCCGGCCTTGCGCCCTACACCCGCCAGTCCGGCCAATGGCGCGGCAAAAGCTTCATCGGCGGCGGCCGCAAAAGCGTGCGCAGCATGCTCTTCCTCGGCGCCATGGTTGCGGCCCGCCACAACCCCGTTCTCAAAGCCTTCCGCGACAAGCTCGTCGACAGCGGAAGGCCCAAGATCGTCGCGCTCATCGCCGTCGCAAGAAAGCTCCTCACAATCCTTAACGCCATCCTCCGGGACGCAAAACCATGGCGCGCACAAAACACTTGATCGCCAAGACAGTCGCTGAGGAGCGTGCGGAGCACGCGTCTCGAAGGACGAGGGCGCGCCGCCATTTTCCTCGCCCTTCGAGACGCGAGCTTCGCTCGCTCCTCAGGATGAGGAAAATGGCGTCACCCATCCCTGCGCTTCACGAGACCCGCCGCAATAGCGCCGAGGGTCAGCGCCGCGACCCAGCCAAAGATTTCTTCTAGCCAGACAAGACGCTGAGTCCACCCACTTAGCGAAAACCAGCTTCCGTCCGAAATCGGCGTCCACATGTTGGACTGGCCGAGTCTCGCCACTGGCAGAATGAGGTCGAGCGAATAGGCGAGAGGGCTGAAACGCGGATAGGTGGTGAGCAGCGCTTCGCACCGCGTCCAGTTTATGGTTCCTTGGCCAAATTGATTTTGGCATGGCGATTTCATCGCATTCGCAGTGGCCGGACTTGTCGGGGCGAAATGCCCGTCCGACGCAGCGAAATAATAGACCGCGGCGAACGTCAGCCACATGAACAGCGCCGAATAGACGATGCGCATTGGACGGTGGCCATAGCCAGAAAACCGGCCATAGAACCAGTGCAGTGCCCAAGCGACAAAGTCATCAAGACGCGCAACGATGGAGAAGAAGGATGTATAGCGCCCATCCGGACCGAGTTTTCCCCAAGCGCGCAGCCATTTTTTCAGCGCCGTGCGATCCGCGACTTTACCGGCGGCGCGCAGGCGGTCCTCGCGCGCAATGTCGACTTCAGCAGCGTCCCGGAAATGTCCTTGCTCTCGAAGAACCTTAGCGAGCTGCATCCAGGGTTGAAGCGCGAACGCCTTGCCGCTGAGATAGCGAGCTTCTTGCAAATCGAGCCATTCAATGCGCTGCTTTGCGTCGAGCGATGCACTGACAGCAATACGTTCGTAGCGAAAGCCGTCAAGCACGAGCGAATTCCGTGGCCAAGAAAGAAGATCGTCCACGAGCGTTCCGACTTTCGCTTGCGCGAGCGAAACAGTGCCTGTCGCCTGCGCTCCGCGACAAAAGAACAGCGCGCCACCGATCTTGGCACCATCACAATACAGTGAGATACCCCCCACATTGTCGAACCGACCGTTAATGCATGATAGGTCACCGCCAATCTCGGCACTAAGTAGACGCACAGTGCCGGACGCGAAAAAACCACCTCGGAGAAAAGCAGGGCCGGATATCGCTGCGTGATCAAGTTGGAGTGCGACACGTTGCGGGTTTTGGAAAATCCCGCCGTCGCATTCGAAGGGGCCGCCGATCGTGGCACCAACAAAACGCACCTCGCCATTAGCATGAAAGCCACATTGGAGGTAAACTGGACCGCCAATTTGGGCCCCGTCGCAATAAAGTGCATTGCCACGAATGTTTTCGAAGCGTCCCCCAATACAATTTAGGCCGGCGTCAATCTTCGTGCCTAAAAGGGTCACTGCTCCCGTCGAATGAAAATTCTCGTTGAGAAAGACCATAGCGCCAATCTCAGCGTGGTCACAGGAAAGCGCAATACCATTGTCATTTTCAAAGCGCGCATTCGTGCAAACGAGAATGCCGCGGAGCTTCAGCCCTAGTAGGCGCACCGCGCCTGTAGCGTGAAACCGATTGCAGAACGCGACAACGCCACCAATCTCTGCGCCGTCACAGGAAAGCGCATTACCTCTAATATTCTCAAAGCTCCCGCCTTCGCAGACAAGATCACCCCCAATACGAGCGCCGAGCAGGCTCGCTTCGCCGATCGATCGAACTCGGTGCAGAGACAAACTTTCTTTGAGCTTCAAGCTGTCGCCCATGACTCCCGGAAAGGCGGAACCGTCGAGTGCAATGCTACGACCTTCTGCGCCTTGCAAAACAACCGGTGCATCGAAACGGCAAAGCAAAAGCGATAGGCTGGTCGTGAGCGTTGCACTTTCAAAAGAGAGCGTGCACGGCGCATCGCCTTGCCTCGCAGCGCCGATGTAGGCGCCCTGAAGTTGGACGCCCTTTTCATGAACTGGCGCAACTTCGTCTCCGCCAAGAGCGAGAAAGCGGATCAGATCAGGGCGGATGGCGTTAGCGCGGGTCGGCGCATCCGGGACCTTGTCACCAAGCACGCATTTTTTCCCGCGCGCGACGCAGACGATGAGTTTTTTTTCCGCCCACGAGAGATTTTCGAAATCGCTCAAACTGCGCCCGTAGGCGCGTTTGGGTTTGGCAATCGCGTCACTCATATTCTGTTCCGCAAAAGAGAAAAAAAATCTAGCGAGACTTAGGCTCGGACGAAAGAGGCGTCTCCACACACCGCTGCGCGATCTCGTTGAGCCTTCGCCCGCGTTCGGCCTCGTCGGTGACGCCGGCGAGCGCCTTGCTGTTGATCGCCTCCCGCGCCGTGCACTCACAGGCGTCGTGGCACATCTTGCCTTCTCCGCCGTCCTCAAAACAGCGCGCTTCGCATGAGGCGACGAAATCGGTCGTGTCTGTGGGCGGCGGCGCGAGATAGGCGAGGCCGAAAAAGAGCGCGAAGAGCGCCGGCTGATGCGCGAGATAGATGATGAGGCTGTGGCGGCCAAGGAAGGGTAGCCATCTCTTCGCCCCGCTTGTGCGAAGCGGATGGCCGCTCGCCGCTGCCCTCTCTCCGTAAACGAGGAGAGCGAGTTTTGCCGCCGCCACGCCAAGAAGCAGCGCGCCGGCCCAGGGAAAGAGCGGACGCCAGTCCTCGGTCAGCGGCTCGCTCGTCGAAAGCCCGATCCATTGCAGCCAATCGGCGTTGAAGACTGGAGACGAGAGAAATTCCGCGCCGACGAGGAAGAAGGCGCCGCCCGCGAGCGCGACGGGCCAGGGAGCGAGAAGAAAGGGAACCGCGATCAGGCTGGCGAGCGCGATGCAATGCAGAATGCCGAAGAACACGAAGGCCTTGGGAAAGGCGACATAGGTGCCCGCCGTCACCAGCGCCGCCGCCGCCACGATGATCGCAAAGCGGCGCCAGAAGGCGGGCCAGCGCATCGCGCCGCGATGCGCCAGAACGAGCGCGACGCCGGCGATGAACAGGAAGGCGAAGGCGATCGTGTGTCCGAATATCCTGACCGGCGGCGACCAGGGAAGATTGGCGGGCGCATAGCCGAAATAGGAAAGGTCCCAGATCGCATGGAAGACGACCATCGCCAGTACGGCGAGGCCGCGCCCAACATCGAGCGCCAACCAGCGCGTTTGGCTCATCGGCGCGCCGCCGCCGGCGCCGCGCCCTGAAACTTGCTGAACGCCATATCCGGCGCCGAAAGATTGTGGCGCGACGGCAGATGGCGGCCAACCCATACTTCCGTTGCGTTGGCGCCGCGAAAGCGAATGACCGGCGCTTCCTCCCAGCTCTTTCCGCGCTTGCTGCGCCAGGCGACGATCGCCGCGTCGCTCATCGTCTCCATCGCATACATCGAGCGCAGCGCCGCAAAGGGCAGCCCGTTGGGCATCGCCTGGCTGAAGGAGACGTCGAGCGTCAAGCGATCCTGGTCGACGCTCTTGAGGGTGACCCGGCCTTCGCCGCCGCGCTGGAATTTGAGGACAAAGGTGCGTGTCTGCGGCTCGAAAACGATCTCTTCGAGATCGACGATGGGCCGCTCCTGCGTTTCGACGGGACCGACGAGAAAGGACGAGCCATAAGCCGTCCACCGCATGTCTTCGAAGGGAAGCGGCCGCGCCCGCCAATAGCCGTCTGGCGGATAGAGCACCATGATCTCTTCGGCGCGCTCGCGATGCCACATCCAGAATTGGATGAGATGGAAGCCCCTCTCGACCGAGTCGCCGACCCGGACCGGCACGTCATTCGGCCGCCAGAAAGAGGGAAAGGTGTAGCCCGTTAGCCAGAATTCCGGCGTCTCCCAGAAGGTCTTGCGACGCGCCTGGGAAAACGCCTTGGGGTCCACTGCAAGATCGCAGCTCGACCAGTCGGGCGCCCAGCGGTCGGACGCGATGGTGTTGATATAGGAAGGATGGACGGCCTGGATTTGCAGGCTGCGCACGCGCGGGGAGATGAAGTCGAGCTCGATATTGTCCTTCTCGGCGCAGAGTTCCGGCGCCGAATTATTCTCGACCCGCACTTGCAGCTCTTCGGCCGCTTCAAGAGGCTCCGCCGAGGCTCCGCCGGCGACGGCCATGCCGCCCGCTCCCAGAAGGAAACGGCGACGATCGAAACTTGTGGTCAAGCGGAAGATTCCTTGTCGCTTTTTGCGTCCTTATCGCGCGCGACGGCGGCGCGGGGCAAGCGTCGCGATCCATTAACGAGGCGCAAAAGGCGAAAACAAGGTCGCCGGGGCCCGTCTCGCAAAGGACCGGCCCCGGCGCGTCAGTCAGTCGAAGCCGCCGCTCCAGAAAGGCGAGAAGGGTTCGGCTGTCGTGCGCCCGACGCCGTAGCTTTGACGGCCGCGGGAGGCGGCGTAGACGCCGCCGCCGCTCCGCCGGGCGCTGGCGTAATAGTGGCCGTGCGGGCGCGCGCCGCTGATCGAAATCCTGCCGCCTTCGTTCTGCACCATCTGATAGAGCATCGCGGCGTGGCCGGGCGACAGGCGCACGCAGCCATGCGAGGCGGGACGGCCGAGCATGCCGGTTTCATAGGAGCCATGGATGGCGTAGCCGCCGCGGAAGAAGATTGAATGCGGCATCGGCGACATGTGATATTTGCGCGAGTAATGCATGGGCTGCATGCCTGTCGGCGCGAAGGAGCCGCGCGGCGTCGAATAGCCGGCGCGGGCGGTCGACACGGGCCAGGAATAGCTGCCCGATGAAGACTGTACATGCATGGTCTGGGTCGAAAGGTTGATATGAATGTGGGCGGTGGCGCTCGCCGCGCCGGCAGAGGCGAGGACAAAAAGGATTGCGGGAGCGATGACTGGAAAACGCATGACGGACTCCTCACTCAACGCGCAAGCGGCTGCGCCAGCGTCTTTGCGCTGGCTTGGCGCTGCATAGGAGTAAATGAAGCGTTAAGCTTTCACGGCAAGGCTCAATCGCAAGCGTTCGCGCAAATGCGCGTGGAGACTGACGCGAGACGCCCATGACGAACGGTTCGATATCGCGCACGCTTTGTTCGGCGGCGCTCGCTTTGGCGGCCCTGGCGATGGTTAACGGCGCGCTGGCGCAGGATAAGGGCACGCTCGATCCAAAGCCCTTGCCGCCGCTCGCCAACCCGTCCAGTCCGGCGACGCCGGCGCGCGAGCTCTTCGGTCGCGCCCGGGAGGCTGCGCCGCTGCGTCCTGACCCGATCGGCTTTTATTCGCGCGGTTGTCTCGCGGGCGGCGAGCCGCTGCCGGTCAACGGCGCCCATTGGCAGGTCATGCGACTGTCGCGCAACCGCAATTGGGGGCATCCCAATCTCATCGCCTTTTTGAAGCATTTTTCCGCGAAAGCGGCGAAAGAGTCCGGTTGGCCGGGTCTGCTCATCGGCGACATGTCGCAGCCGCGCGGCGGACCGATGCTCAGCGGTCACGCGTCGCACCAGATCGGCCTCGACGCCGACATTTGGCTCACGCCGATGCCCAACCGCGAGCTCACCCGCGAAGAGCGCGAAGAGACGATGTCGACCGACGTCGTGCGCGACGATCTTCTCGACGTTCGTCCCGACGTTTGGAGCGAAGCCCATGTCGCCGTGATCCGCGCGGCGGCGATGGACCCTGGCGTGCAGCGCATCTTCGTCAACGCCGCGATCAAACGCGCGCTTTGCCGCGTCGCCCAGGGCGAGAGCTGGATGCGCAAGGTGCGGCCGATGTGGGGGCACAATTACCACTTCCACATACGTCTCTTCTGCCCGAACGGCTCCGACTGCCGCGATCAGGACCCGACCCCCGATGGCGACGGCTGCGACGCTTCGCTCGCCTGGTGGTTCAGGGACGAGATTTTGCACGCGAAGAAATCGACGAAAAGCTGGCCGCCGATGACGATGGCCGGCCTACCCTCAGCCTGCCGCGACGTATTGCGCGCGCAATAGCCGTTTAGCTGGCCCGAGCGCCAGTTCCGACCGGACAGGCGACGCCGGTTCCGCCGAGACCGCAATAGCCGCCGGGGTTCTTGGCCAGATATTGCTGGTGATATTCCTCAGCGTAATAGAACGGCCGGCCCGCGGCGATTTCAGTGGTGATCTGGCCGAGACCGCAATAGCCGCCGGGGTTCTTGGCCAGATATTGCTGGTGATATTCCTCAGCGTAATAGAACGGCCGGCCCGCGGCGATTTCAGTGGTGATCTGGCCGAGACCGGCATCCGTCAATACGCGTTGATACGCAGCGAGCGACCCCTCCGCGGCGGCCAGCTGTTCCGGCGTCGAGGCGTAAATGGCGGAGCGATACTGTGTTCCGACGTCATTGCCCTGGCGCATGCCCTGGGTCGGGTCATGGCCCTCCCAGAAGAGGCGCAACAGCTCCTCGAAGGAGATGGCCGGCGGCTGATAGACGACGAGCACGACCTCCGCATGACCGGTGCGGCCGCTGCAGACGTCCTCATAGGTGGGGTTTCGGGTCTTGCCGCCGGCATAGCCGACTGCCGTCACATAGACGCCTTCGCCGGCCTGCCAGAATTTGCGCTCGGCGCCCCAGAAGCAGCCCATGCCGAAAAGCGCCTGCTCTGACCCCAATGGAAACGGCGGGTCGAGCGGCCGGCCGCTGACGAAATGGCGCGTTCCGTGCGCCACCGGAGCGTCGCGGTCGGGCGCCGGCCCGAGCAGCTTGGAGAGATCGAGTTTGTCGAGGATCGCCATGGCGCCGATATAGTGCGGCGGCCCGCGCGAAACTAGCGGCGGGCGTAATAGAGCGGCGTCTGCCGCCGATGGCTGAGCAGGATGAGGAGAGCGCCGACGCCGCCGAAGGCGACGCTGACCGGCGCCGTCATCAGCGTGGTCAGCACCGGATCCCATAGATAGGCGGAGACGTTCTCGACGCTCGCCTGCATCGCCTGGTAGAGGCCGGGAAAGACCGCCGCCGTTCCCCGGTTAATGCTGGTCACCATCAGGCGCCCGGCGGCGATCGAGCGGGTGCCGTCGACGATGAGGGCGATAAAGCCGCCGGCGAGCAGGAGGAGGCCAATCAGTCGGGTCAGGAGTCGCAGCATGGTCTCTTCGTTCGAATGGCGCGTGGGAAATGGGCGCCGGGAAGAATAGGCGCCGCCGCCGCGCCTGTCCATGCGCCGTCGATGCGCGCGGCGTTGCGTTTGAGGCGCGCCTGAATATATTGCGCGCTTCGCCGGAGGGGTGGCCGAGTGGTTGAAGGCGCACGCCTGGAAAGTGTGTATGCGGGAAACCGTATCGCGGGTTCGAATCCCGCCCCCTCCGCCATCATGTTGTAATTAATTGGAATCGATTAATGAGCGCCTTTTTCCAGCGCTGCTGGCATTAAAGCTAGCATCGCAATTCGGCCCGAGTTCCGTTCGCGAGTCGCCTCACGCGGAAAGTCGCAGGCGTCCGCGATCGATCTTGACGACAGCTATCGAAGAGCGGAACTTGGCGATTATTCGCGTCGGCGGAGGGTTCACAGATGGCCAGCCCCAAAGATTGCAGCTCCGATCTCGCCGTTTTAGAGGAAATTCGAGCACTGACAGGGCGCATCAGCGACCAGCGCACTCAAACGATCCTTCGGTCGGTTATTGATGCAGTCGCGTTAAATCCCCAGCCGTTGCCGCCCCGTGCTCACCAAATATTGCAGGCTGTGGTCAATGCGCTCAAAAAGCAGCCTTTGCCGCCTGGGCCAGCCTAGACTTCAGATGATGCGCAGCGGCTTCGCCGCTCTGGCTGAAGAGACCTCAGCGAATTTCCGGCGACTTCCCACGCGCGGTTGCCGGACGCGATGTTTCACGCCCGTCGCCAGAGCCGGCGTAGGCTTTGCCGCCCCGAAAAGTAACTCTTCACGACGGCTCCGTTTACGACTTGGCCTTGTCGAAAGCCCCAAGCGGGAGCATGCTGGCCTTTGGTAGGGCGGCCAAACGGCGAATGCCCGCTGAGACGGGCAGGGCGCGCGGAGTCGCCTTCGATCCAAGAGTGCTGAGCTTCGGGAGGACTCCATGGAATCGAATGAAACGGTCGCGCTCGAACTACGCCGCGATTTTACCGAAGTCGTAGGCCTGTTCGATTCAGTTGATAAACTGCAGGCGGCCATCGACGACCTGATGACCCACGGATTCGACCGATCCGAAATCAGCCTGCTCGCCGAGGACGCGAAGGCGCGCGAAAAGGTAGGATCGAAACGCTCGGTCGAGATCGAAGACAGCGATGAAGCGCCGCGTATTTCCTACATCGAAAACGAGTCGCTCAACGAAGGCAAGGCTTCGCTCATTGGCCTGCTCTTTTATGTCGGCGCCATTGCTGGCGCGATCGCCGTCTGGACCATCTACGGCGGTTTCGCCGAGGCGATTTTTGCGGGCATCGCCGCCGGCACGGCCGCCAGCCTCGTTGGCGTGGGCGTCATCAAATTCGTTCAACATCGTCAGCGGCATTGGGTGCAAGCGCAATTGGCGCGCGGCGGCCTGCTGCTGTGGGCGCGGACCCGGACCGAAGAACATGAGCGCGCCGCGTTGGACGCTATGCAGCATAACGGCGGCCACGACGTGCATGTTCATCGGGTGGCGGCATAGGCCGAGTACGCGGCGACGAGGTTTTGGACGACCGGCTCTAGCTGTGGAGCCTCAACAGGTTGTGCTTGGTGAGGCCGAGGCGACTGATTGGCGTTTGGTATTTTATCCCGCCATGGGGGCGATGCCAGTTGTATCTGTGCATCCAGACGGGCAGCTCGTCGGCGCGTTGGTTTGATGACGCATAGGCTGTTGCA
>Ga0194127_10001923_pt1 | contig 29253 bp, 23 predicted proteins | sample TA2KigC100mmetaG_FD_148624 | JGI IMG/M metagenome (GOLD analysis project Ga0194127, IMG submission 148624) | Freshwater microbial communities from Lake Tanganyika, Tanzania - TA2015036 Kigoma Deep Cast 100m | ecosystem: Environmental > Aquatic > Freshwater > Lake | place: Tanzania: Lake...
TTGGAAGATTAGAATCTGTTTCAACAGGGGACTCTTTTTTGCAGCTAATAAACCCAATAAAGACAATTAAGAAAAGGATTATTTTTAACACTTCTTTCATTTTATATCTCCTTATAATTGATAAAAATGTACTCACTGTTTATTTAATAATTATGAATTTCTTTAACTAAGTAAAAGAATTTGAGTTTAGGACGATTTTAGTGTGCCTAATCATTTCAATTTTCCTTATATGAATCCTGTCGTATTCTCATCAATATTATCAATAGATGAGAGACAAGCCCAAACCTCCGCTTTTATTTGTGAAACTAAGGAGTGCGAAACTTTTCTTCTGTCTGGAACTGAACTCCAACAGAGGGTATATATATAATAATGTAAGTAAGTAAGTAAGTAAGTAAGTAAATATTCGCCCTAAAAATTTTTAAACGAGAAACATAAAATAGCAACCGACTATTTAGTTTATATGGGTTCATTTTCCCGTCTTGCTTCTGTGTGAATTTGCATAAAATCATTTATCTTGTCGAGTAAAAAATGCGATTATTCACGGTTTTAAAATTTACAGTTTTGCTGCAGTCATCATAAAAGAATCAGAACTGCGAACAAACTTTCAATTTCTCTGTACAGCTTTGTGGTTCTCTGTGTAACTCTGTGGTGAATTTTTTTTCACAGAGGAGGCACGGAGAAACACAGAGAGGGAAAAAATATTCTGAGTACCAATCAATAAACCTCATCTGGAAAATGATTAAAAGATTTGTTTACCCTCTCAATTTCTTACAGATAGCTCCTCGGATCCTGCCTGTTTCTTAACACTATTGTAAATAAATCAACTTCTTAGTCGTAGTAAATGAGCCAGCAGTAAGTTGATAAAAATATACTCCAGAACTCAAACCATATTTACTTGCATTGAACTCAATTTCGTATTCGCCGGGTTCCTTAGCCTCATTGACGAGCATTGCGATCTCTCTGCCAAGTAAATCATAAACTTTTAATTGTACATTGTACATTCTCCATTGTCCATTAACAATCGAGTATTTGATTATAGTTTTTGGATTGAATGGATTTGGATAGTTTTGAAATAGCTTGAAATCATACGGTTTAGTTAAATTACCGTCGTCAACTCCAATAGTTCCGTAATGGTCTTCTCTTCGAACGCCAAAGAGTGCTAACTTACCATCTGAACTATCTTCCCAAACAGTGTAGGTGATTAATTTGTAAAATCCATTTTGATATTCAACTACACCAACTGTTGGCTTCGAGTATGGATATTTTACATAAATCAAAGAATCTTTCAAATTACCGAGTGTACCGCCAACTACATAAACAAAATTTGAGTCGCCTCGTTTTAGTTTATAAGTATGACGAAATGAAATACTATTTGTATCATAAAGTTTGTTCGCTGATCCAATAGAAAAATGCATATTAACATCCGAAGTTTCGATAAAATCATCTTGGTTTATTCTCCTTGCCAGATAATTTTTTCCAAAATCATTCGGTTTTGTGAAGTAATAAACTTGCTTCTTTTCATTGATAATACTTTCGAAGGTCAAGTAGTATTGATAAAATTTTGGATTACTACAATACCCACTATCAAAAGTTGTTTTTTCCATACTCCATAAACTATCTCCAAAGGATTTAGATTTATGAACAATTTTAGGAGGTTTACCTAATTCGTCTCGTACTGCAAACATATAACCTGATATTTTCCCTTCTACTAAATAAACCGATCCAGTCGGACTATGATATTTTACACTGTCTGATGCTTGAAAAATTACATTTACAAGCTTATCGACGCCATTAAATAACAAGTGAAAGACAGTATTGTTTTTTTTATATGTTAAGTTGATTTCGTCATAGTTTTCGAACGAATGAGATATTTCACTTGCTTCTTCTTCGTTATCACTCGAGTTAACTAAATATTCCCGTGGATTCCAAAAAGTATCAAATCCTGAACTATAAGCAATATCCGCATTACCGGATTCATCTGACTCCCAAATAATATAAAAACCAGCCATTTGTAAAAACTTGCCACTCGTATTTTTGTTATTGAAATTATTATTTGTAATTTTTATTCGATTCATGAAACTGTCTCTATGAGTATCATAGTTTAGAATACAAATGTTTGATGTTGTATCATTTTTTTCTTCAAAGATCAAAATTGATCGGTCTGCTGTTATGCTTGCCGCTATCGAAGGACGAACACAATTAAGTGGAAGATTAGTTAATTTTTTTACAAGTATCGACTGGCTTTGTGCATTTAGTAAAGGTAGAATCAAAAAGATTAAAGTCATTTTTTTCATTTTCTGAACCTCCTTAATTACCTTAATAAAATCATTTTTTTTGCTTCGGTATATTTTCTTGAAGTAATTTGATAGAAGTAAATTCCACTTGGATTATTTGTTGCATCCCAAATGATTTCATAACTGCCTTTTTGTTTAACTTCATCCATCAAGGTAATTACTTCTCGACCTAATATATCAAATATTTTCAATTTAATTTTAGTAATTTCATTTACTGAGAAACTTATCTTAGTTTTACTATTAAAAGGATTGGGATGATTCTGTCCCAGATAATTTTCTATTAAATTATTTTCGCTAACTGATTTTTCAATCGGTAAACCCCTGACTCTTGTAGATACGGAATCAGATGGTACTGACTCTTTAGATTGATTATCATTTGCTGTGACTTTGTAATAAATGTTACGCTCATTGGGAATTGGCGGACCTGTAACACATCGTTCGGCTACATCTATGAAGAACGTATCTGTGGTTGTTGCGTAATACTGGAAGCCTGATTCACTCGAGTTTCTCTTGTATATTTTATAGTTCGTAATATCAGGCTCGGAATTCCTATACCATTTTAGAATTGGATTATTATCTACACTGCAAGATATTATTAAATTTTGTGGCTTTGATGGAGCGGCAAGTTCAGGATTCGAAGTATAGAAGTTTACATAAAAGATATTTAGAGTATCTTTAATTATTTCTATACAAATGTTATTTGTGTCAAGTATACTTTGTGAGTTTCTTCTAGTGATTGGATTGCTCCAAGGAGAAAAAACTCGATTTAAACCTATATTGAAAAAATCATGTTCATCTCCCAAATAGTCATTATGATTAGCTGTAATATTACAAGAAAAATATGAAGACTTTTTATCTCGCAAATTCATTTCATTTTCACCAAAGATTCCATTCATTGATATTTTATTAAATGGAAAATTATATATCCAACCTGAATCTGTAGTAGTTGTGCCATCCGGAAGTAAACAATCAAACCAAGTATGCCAAGTCTTTTCCCAATTCCATTTACCGTCGGCACACTCTATATGAGAAGGACCACCAGTTATTCGGGTAGATCTTGATATTAATAATCCGTTACCAGGATTTCTGAGTGGACCGTCATTATACTTCAACCAACTACTTAAGTAATAAGATATTGGTTTTCTATTTTCGATTAAGAAATGATCCTTGTAAAATGAATAACCTGGGGTAACGACAGGTACTTTTATTACTTTACCCGATGTAATTCCATCTGAGATTGGAACGTTTGATTGGTTTGAGATAATCGAATCTATAACAGCCCAACCCAATTTAATTCGTTCAAAAGCATGCATAGGGCCCGCAGTATTACCGTCCATTAAACTAAAATTACCAAATTTGTAATGTGTGGGTCCAAAGAGATAATGCCCAATTTCATGAACAAGAACAGGTAATCCACCATGTAAATCAGTTACACCATTTTGAAATGTACCTGATGTTAATACACTTGCGCTTATAGTAACATTATCAAGTGTTAATGTTGTTAGTCCGTTTCCAAATCTTTCTCTTGTTCCAGTAAGTCCAGAGATTCCCTGATAGCCACTAATTGCGTTGATGTCTTTTAATTTCCAATCCAATTCTAAGGTATTAGCAAAACGAAAACATATCATTATCATATCAACTACACCGTCAGGTTCATTTTTTATCCCATTACAATTGTAGTCATTCGGGTCCCAATTATCATAATCATCGAAGCATACCCATGGGTCTATATTTGTTAATATTTCTTCAACTAAGTATCCGAGATGACGACCATTATCAATCCAGTAGTGACTTTGCTCATGTTCAGGTATATAGAGTTCTGGGTAGACATCTCCAATTACATCAAACCTGCCACCGGACATATCTCGAAAATAACCGCTTATACTTGGATGAGGATAATTTAACCACAAAGCAGGGGCAATGATGCTGCTCGTCCATGAGGGAAGAGTATTTTGGGAAGAAGGCCAAAGGTCGGTAAAAGGAGATAAATCAAATGTGTCATCAGAAAATTTACAGAAGACAACTAATGCTCTTACAATACCATTTGGGCCAAATGCAGGAATTTTAACAGACTCTTTGAAATGTTCTTCGCCCAGTTCATAATCTAACTTATCAAAAAGTTGGGCATATGTAAGATTTGAACAAGTAAAGATAGAAAGTAATGTAACACTCAAAAACATTATTAAATGTAACTTGTCGATATTAAAAGAAAGCTTACTTTTTTTCATCTTTTACTCCTTTAGTTTCTAAATTGAAGTTTGATACTATCTTTGTGTGTCCAATCATCTCAATTTTCCTTATGTAAATCCTGTCGTATTCTCATCAATATTTTCGATAGATGAGCGACAAGCCCAAACCTCCGCTTTTATTTGTGAAACTAAGGAGTGCGAATAGGTTCTTCCGTCTGAGAACGAAGCCGCTCCAACAACGGGTGTATATATAATATAGTAAGTAAGTAAGTAAGTAAGTAAGTAAGTAAGTAAATATTCGCCCTAAAAATTTTTAAATGAGAATCAATAAATAGCAGCCGACTATTTAATTTATATGGGTTCATTTTCTCTTAATGTTACTGTGTGAATTTGTGCAATAAAAAGTCTTATGTCAAGTAAAAAATGTGTTTTTTCACGGTTTTTAAAATTTACAGTTTAGCTGGAGTCATCACAAAAAAAAGAAGCAGAACTGCGTACAAGCTTGTAATTACTCTGTGCAACTTTGTGGTCTCTGTGGTGAAATTATTTTCTTTCACAGTGAATCACAGAGAAGGCACGGAGGGGCACTGAGAGGAGTAGGTACTCCAATTTTATTTTTCTATTTGCCTAGTTCTATCCAACCATTTTTTCCCTAACTGCGTCAACCTCTTGGGTAATTTCGTTAAACGTTAAGGGAATTTTTTCAAGTGCGTTCTGCAATTTCTCGAATCTTTGCTTTAACGTAAGCTTATCGATAAACTTGGCTAATTCAATTCTTGGTGTATATTAAAACTTAGTTGAAAATTAAAAGGAGAGCCCCCAAATTAAATTATTAAAAAATAAAAAAAACAAACAAAAGGAGTCTCTCAGATGCAAAATAGTAAAATCAATAAGGAAAAGCTTGAAAGGTTTTTAAGTCAAACGAAGTGTGCTGGATACATCAGTATTTTGAAATGGAAAAACTGCAGACCAATATCCAATTAGGTATTATATAAATTGTAACTACACAATAACTTCCTCTGTGCAGCTTTGTGGTTCTCTGTGGTGAATTTTTTTTCTTTCACTGAGACTCACAGAGAAGGCACGGAGGAACACGGAGTAGGGGAATTGCCAACATCGTTTCTCCCTAAAGCTCAAACCACTTAATTAAATCAATAATCGGCTTTGAAATTCACTATTTGGCTACTCATTTCAGTTATTGAATCTTCTAAATCATTCCTGTAATTTTACAAGCCAAAACAAGAATTTTCAGAAAAGAAATTGGAATTATCCGAAAGAGAAAAAAATATTCTTAGGTGTGTGGTTCAGAATTTTGTTCTGACTGCCAATCCTGTAGGTTCACGAGTGATCAGCAAGAAATTCGAACTGGGACTAAGTCCCGCAACTATTCGAAATGTAATGTCTGACCTTGAATCAATGGGATTGATCTATCATCCGCACACTTCGGCCGGTCGCGTTCCGACGGACAAAGGATACAGATTCTATGTCGACCTTTTGATGGACACTCCGCATTTAACTGCACATGAGAGGAAATCAATTGATAAAGGAATTGCATTAGATTCTGAACCCGACGACGAAATCCTGAAAACTGCATCTAATATTTTAGGAAGAATTTCGTCGCAGCTTGCAATGGTTTCGTATCCAAGCATTAATAAATCAGTCCTTGAGAAGATTCAATTAGTAAAGCTTCCGCACAATGTACTTATGGTAATCCTTTCATTGAAAAGCGGAATTATCCGAACAATCAGCTTAGAATTTTCTATTGAGCTTGAATCTCGAAAACTTGAACAGGCTCAAAGTATAATCAATGAAAGAATTGCCGGCTTGACTCTCTTGGAGATCAAGAAGACTTTTGTAGAAAGATTCGAGGATCTGAAAAACGAAAAATCCGGTGTTGTGAGACTTTTCCTCAATTCGGTTGAAAAGATTTTTTCGGAAGAAAAGGAAACTGACAAAGTTCATATTTCCGGAATGGGAAACATTTTCAAATCACCGGAATTTAAGAGTGCTGAAAATATTCAAGGCATAATCGAGCTCATGGAAGACAAAGAGATAATTCTGCACATCTTGGATCGTGCTAAAGAAATGAGTGATGACGAGATTATGGTCTCAATTGGCGCCGAGAATGTTTATGATAAATTGAACGATTACAGTCTGATAACGGCTTCATATAAATCTGGCGATGCAGGTGGAGTTTTAGGAATGATCGGACCACGAAGAATGAACTATTCGAGGATGATAGCAATTGTTGGTTATATGTCCAAAATGTTAACAGAAGTTTTAAGTAAAAAATTACAAGACTAAATGAAATTCAAATCGAAAAAGATGGAGAAAAAATTGACCGTAGAAAAAAATGAACAATCAAATTCAAGCACAAAAGATGAACAATTGGCTGATGAACAAGTTAGTGATAAATTGAATGGAGATGAAAAGGAAGCAGCAGCCGAAAAACCTTCAGTTGAAACGGAAATCCAAAGACTGGAAGCTGAGAACAAAGAATTGAAAGACAAATTTCTCAGAAAGGTTGCTGAATTTGAAAATTACAAAAGAAGAATTGAGAACGAGCAAATAAACTTTTTCAAATATGCAAATGAAAATCTAATCAAAGATCTTTTAACCATTCTAGATGATTTTGAAAGATCTCTCAATTTCACAAATGGAGAGACGAATCAAAACAACGTGCTTGAAGGAATAAAATTAATCCGAGATAAATTTCAAAAAATTCTGTTGAATTACGGACTAAGACATATTGAAGCTTTGAACAAGCCATTCGATTTTCATCTGCACGAAGCTTTGCTTCAAGTTCCGAAAGAGGGAGTTCCTCCACATACCGTGATTGAAGAAGTTGAAAAAGGATACATGCTCAAAGATAAAGTCATTCGTCACACGAAAGTAATTGTTTCATCGGATGAAGAGCAAATCGATGAAAGCAAAAATGATTCAAGTGAAAACAGAAATGAGAAAGAAAAAGAATAAATGACTAAACGTGATTATTACGAGATACTTGGTGTTTCAAAAAATGCATCCGGTGATGAAATAAAAAAAGCGTACCGCAAGCTTGCGATGCAGTACCATCCTGATCGTAATCCAGGCAACAAAGATGCTGAAGAAAAATTTAAAGAAGCCGCGGAAGCTTACGAAGTGCTAAGCGATCCTGAAAAACGCAGAAGATTTGATCAATTCGGTCACGCGGGAATGAAGGGAACTGACTTCCGTGAATACACAGACATTAATGATATCTTCAATTCATTCAGGGATATATTTTCAGGTTCTGGATTCGGTGGTGGAATTTTTGACGACTTCTTTGGCGGCAGCACTTCAACTCGTTCCAGAAGAAGAGGCAGCACAGGTCAGCCCGGAAGCGATTTGCGGGTAAATTTAAAATTAACTTATGAAGAAATTGCTGCCGGCGTTTCTAAAAAAATCAAAATCAAGCGTCATAAAAAATGCGGCGAATGCAATGGAACAGGCGCAGATAAAGGAAGCTCACTTGAAACATGTTCTGCATGCAATGGATCGGGAGAAGTTCGGCAAGTTTCCCGCTCAGTGTTTGGACAATTTGTAAATATTGCGACTTGCAGCAATTGCAGCGGCGAAGGAAAAGTTGTCAAAACGCCATGTTTGACTTGCAAAGGTGACGGCAGATTAGCAGAAGAATCAACAATATCAGTGAATATTCCTGCAGGCGTCTCGAATGGAAATTATCTTACACTGAGAGGTGAGGGCAATGTCGGCAAGAGAAATGGGCCCGCTGGCGATATAGTTGTTGTCATAGAAGAGAAGTCGCATGAAGTTTTTACACGCAACGGAGATGATATTATTTATGAGTTGTACTTATCAATTCCGGAAGCAATACTTGGCGGCGAAGTCGAAGTGCCAACTTTAAATGGTCGTGCAAAAATTAAGATTGATGCAGGAATTAGTCCCGGAAAAATTCTGCGGATGAAAAATAAAGGATTTCCAAATTTGAACGGTTACAAAACCGGCGATCAATTAATCTATGTGAATGTCTTCATACCAGATAAACTCAGTCCAAAAGAAAAGGAAATGGTTAAATCGATGATGGTAAGCCCGAATTTCTCACCAAAAGAGAGAAGCAAAAAAACCAAATCGATTTTTGAACACATCAAAGATGTATGGAATTAAGATTAGTCGTTTAGACTTTGAGTTTTCGCGCCGTTGCGAATAAAATTATAAGTTTGCTTTAAGAAGATTTTATAGACACGAAGACACCAAGGCACGAAGTGGTGTAAAACATTCGCCAATAATTGAAATACTTGATAATTAATAAAATATAATCTGATATGTTTAGTTTAAAAGATCTTTCACCAAAAAACTATTTAACAAAGAACGAGATCAGAGTTCTTTCAGTGATTCTTGGATTGGGAGGTGTAGGAATTGGCGTAAATCTTTTTAACTCTTGGCAGGCTTCAAAAAACAATCAATTTGAAAAAACAAATATAGATAGTATATTTACTGAAATTTTTCGTGCAGATTCTGTTCAAAAAATAAATGTTTATTCATCCGATTCGCTGCGAAGCATGTACTTCAAGGTCGAACAAAAAAGCAAAAAGGATGAATTAAAACCAGGAAGCATAAACATCAATACTGCTTCAAAAAGTGATTTGACTAAATTACCCGGTATCGGCGAAAAGACTGCTGATAGAATTATTGAATATAGAACAAACGTAAAGAGATTTAAATCAAAGGATGACTTAATGAATGTGAAAGGTATCGGGCAAAAGAAATTTGAAGCTTTGAAAGAATTTATAACCTTAAAATAAAAGATCCTTGGAGGAAAGATGACCTCGCGGAAAGAACCGACATACATCCACGTAATTTTATTATTAGTTGCTGCAGGCTTAGTTTACTTATTAATTCGCGTTGCGATACTTGACCCGCAGGAAGTAATTGAGCAAGAAAAGTATTTCAGAGAAGAATCAAGACTTCGAATGACAAATATTAAAGAGGCAGAAGTTCTTTATCGAAACAAGTTCAGTAAGTTCACGGATAGTTTTGATTCGCTGTTTAATTTTATCAACACAGACACAATTATCAGTGCAAAAAAAGATTCAATATTTAAGAAGTTAAAATCCGGTACTTTTGTATTGGATTCTTTAATGTTCTCACCGAAGAGTAATTCACGCTACATTCTTCAAATAGACACAACTACAACGAGCGATACTGTGGTAAATCAAAGAGGGAAATTCCTGCGCGTTGATACAAAAACCACTATGGGCAACCGCTATTATCTTGAATGTCCGGATGGTTATGGTACTGTTGGAGATTTAAAGAACGATCTCAAGATCAATGTTCCATCCTGGGGACAATAAAATAAAAGTTTAATGGATGAAAAAATTTACTCAGTGGGATTTTCAATTTCAAAAGAAAATCTCTACTGGGTAATTTTGTGCGAAAAAGACGATGGACGAATCGAACTTAAAAACCTTGATAAATTTCAATTCAATTCTCCGCTCGACTATTCCGATCTCTTAAGCCAAGAAAACAGATTAAAAATTTATAACTCGATTCAAAAGCAGGCAGAGTCCGGAAAATTCGTCGGGCTCAAAGCTAATCTCTGTTTGGATTCCGCAATTTCGTTCATCACTAAAATTCCAATAGATGCAAATTTAAATACAGAGGAGATAGAGAATCAGCTCCATTGGGAATTTACAGTTCTGATTGGGGAAAAGAACATAAAAGATTATCATTTGTTCTATCATAAAGTAAAATCTCCACCGAATGATAGTGCAAATTCGCTAATAGTTTTGATTGTCAGAAAAAGATTTATCTCCTTCTTCAAAAACATCTTTGAGGATTTAAACATTAATATCAGTGTAACGGATGTTGATCACTTTTGTGCAGAAACATCCTGCAGATATAATTACGCGGATTTCAATAATCGTCATTCAATTCTTGTATCGGAAAAGAATTCATTGGTGGAAATTAGTGTGATCGACAAAGGGGAATTTTTTAATTACCGACACATAAAGAAAAGCAATGACGAAACACTCGTCGATATTTTTCAGAAACATTTTCTGGATTTAACAAAAAGTAGATCGCAGAATTCACCTCCGAAATTTTTTCTGAGTACAGAAAAGATTTCAAAGAAAGCGTTCACAGAACTTACATCTAGTTTCCCGGTAGATATTGAATTAATAAATCCCTTCAAGCAATTCATTATTAACAAGGAAGTGATCAACTCGCCCGCCTATGAAAACTTTCATTGCTTTGCACCATCGGTTGGAATTGCTCTAAGGCGGAGTTAGCATGAGGATTATCTCAGGTGAATTCAAAAGCCGAAGAATCAAGTCCGCAAAAATTGATGGACTTCGTCCTGCGACTGACCGATACCGTGAAACTCTATTTAACATTTTAAATAATCACTTTGATTTTGAAGGTATCAGCGTCTGCGATATTTATGCAGGAACAGGTGCTGTCGGTTTTGAATGCCTGAGCAGAGGTGCGGCTCATTGCACTTTCGTGGAAAAACAAACTCCGGTTGTTAATCTTTTAAAAGAAAATGCTGCTGATTTGAAGGTGCTGGATAAAATTCAAATCATCAACGATTCGGCAGATAGGTTTACAGATAGAACATCCGCTAAATTCGATCTAATTTTTGCTGATCCGCCATATTTCACTTTTGATATTTATAAGACATATGACAATATTATGCAAAGAAAACTCATCGTTGAAAACGGAATTTTGATCATTCAGAGAAGCAAAGAAACTTTGAAAGAAGACGAGGAGCATTTTTCGAAAAAAGTTTTTAAGTTGATTGGTGATGATGCTGTTTATCTTTTCAAATTTTAGAAAGTAAGTCAAATGGAAAAAATCGTAATTTATCCCGGTACATTCGATCCTATTACACTTGGACATCTTGATGTGATCCAACGTGCTGCGAGTTTATTCGATAGAATTATAGTTTCAGTTCTAGTGAATGCTTCTAAAGCTCCGCTTTTCACTAAAGAAGAACGAATGGAAATGATCAAAGAGGCAGTCGCAGATTATAAGCACGTCGAAGTGGATGAATTCGATGGATTGCTTGTTGAATATGCAAAGCGAAAAAATGCAGTCGCGATAATTCGCGGGCTTCGTGCAATAAGCGACTTTGAGTATGAGTTCCAAATGGCTTTGATGAACAGAAAGATATCCGATGGAATCACTACGGTTTTTCTTATGCCGCATGAGAAATATACTTATCTAAACTCTACAATTGTACGCGAACTCGCCCGGCTTCATGCAGATGTATCGGAATTTGTACCTAAATGCGTCATAAATAGATTGAACAATAAATTTAGTTAAATGGCTATGTTTTCTCCGTTCTAATAATGGGATAGAGAAATCCATCGTTCAGGAAGATGTTTCCGCACTTCATTTTTTGACAATTCCGAAATATTTCTTTAACTTTGCAAGCTAAAATTTCAAAGATAAGTATGCCATTTGGAGAACTTTAAATATGAAACAGGAACGAATTACCAAATCAGCAAGAGAAATCGATATAGATAAGAAATGGTATGTCGTAGACGCTAAAGATCAGATCGTTGGACGATTTGCTTCGAACGTAGCCCGCATTTTAAGAGGCAAGCATAAACCAATTTTTACGCCTCATGTAGACAGCGGTGATTTTGTTATCGTGATTAATGCTGACAAAGTAAGATTTTCAGGAAAAAGAGAAACACAAAAAACATATTTCAGGCATTCGATGTATCCAGGCGGAGCGAAGACTGTATCATTCCGCGATTATATGCAGAAAAATCCCGAATACATTTTAGAGCATGCAATTAAAGGTATGATTCCCAAAAACCGGCTTGGAACCAGAATTTCCAAAAAGCTGAAAGTTTATGCAGGCGAATCGCATCCTCACGCAGCTCAAAAACCTGAAGTATTAAAATTTTAGTTTAGGAGAATTTAATGGCTGATAAAATAGCTGTTGGAAGAAGAAAGACATCTGTTGCACGAGTAACTATTAGACCCGGTTCTGGCAATGTGACTATCAATGATAAAACTATCGATGAATATCTTCCTACTGAAGTCGATAAAAGAATGGCTTTAGCACCGGTTGAAGCAGTTGAAGCTCAGGGAAAATATGATTTCTTAGTCGCCGCACATGGCGGTGGAATTGCCGGGCAGGTCGGAGCAATCAAACTCGGAATTGCACGTGCATTGCTATTGGTCGATGAAGAGTTTCGACCAAAGCTGCGTCAAGGTGGATTTCTTACACGAGATTCGAGAATGGTTGAACGTAAAAAATACGGCCGTCCGAAAGCTCGTAAGAGATTCCAATTCTCGAAGAGATAAGATTTTTATTAATAAGCATATTCGTGGATCTGATTGAGTGTGTCCCGATCGATCGGGATCTCAATCGGAGTTGAAGCGGATAGAAGAAAAACAAAAAAGGAGATATATGATCAATATTGGTTTAACCGAATTGTTAGCATCAGGTGCGCACTTTGGGCACCTAACCCGCCGATGGAATCCCAAAATGAAACCCTACATTTTTATGGAAAGAAACGGGATTCATATTATTGATTTAAACAAAACAAAAGAATATTTATTTAAAGCTGCTGATGAGCTTGAGAAAGTTGCAATGGAAGGGAAGAAGATCCTTTTCGTTGGAACTAAGAAACAAGCAAAAGATGTGATTAGAACTGAAGCGTTGCGTTCTGGAATGAATTGGGTAAGTGAAAGATGGCTCGGTGGAATGTTAACGAATTTCGTGACTATCCGAAAATCTATCAAACGTTTGCAGAATATCGAAAAGATGGAAAACGACGGAACTTTTGATCGTCTTGTGAAAAAAGAAAAACTAGTTCTTTCACGCGAGAAAGAAAAGCTGCAAAAAGTTTTTGAAGGTGTTTCTGAACTAACAAAATTACCTGGCGCACTTTTCGTTGTTGATATTAAAAAAGAGCACATTGCGATTAAAGAAGCGAAGCGTCTTGGAATTCCTGTATTTGCTATAGTAGATACGAATTGTGATCCCGAAGGAGTTGATCATTTAATTCCTTCCAATGATGATTCGGTGAAGGCAATTGAGCTAATCATTAAAGTTATGGCGGATAAAGTTCTCGAAGGAAAACAAAAAGCGAAAGATTTGAAAGCCGAACTTCAAGCTCAAGACGAAAGAGAAAAGAAAGAAAAAGAAAAAGAGAAAGAATAGGAGAAGAAATTTCATGGCTGTTACTGCTGAACTTGTTAAGAAACTACGTGATAAGACTGGTGCCGGTATGATGGACTGCAAAAAAGCATTGGAAGAAAGCGGTGGTGATTTTGAACAAGCCATTGACTATTTAAGAAAAAAGGGTGCAGCTGTTGCCGCAAAACGAGCAGAAAGAACTGCCAATGAAGGCGTAGTTGTAACAAAATTATCTGATGATAAAAAGACCGCCGTAATACTTGAGCTTAACTGCGAGACGGATTTCGTTGCTAAAAGCGATGACTTTTTAGCACTATCACAAAAGCTTCTTGATTCGGTATTCGAGAATAATTTTTCAACTGTTGAAGAAGTATTGAACTCTAAAATTGGCGAATTAAAAGCTTTAGATTTAATTAACGAAGTTCTCGGAAAGATCGGCGAGAAAATTGAATTATCTCGATTTAAAAAAATTACAATTCCTTCTGGAGTGCTGATCGATTATATTCATCCAGGTGCAAAACTTGGCGTTTTAATTTCTTATGAATCTTCAAAAGAAATTCCAGCTGAATTCAATCAGCTTGGCAAAGATGTCGCAATGCAAGTTGCCGCTATGAAACCGTTAGTTGTAAGAAGAGAAGATGTCGATAAATCAGTTCTCGAAAAAGAACTTGAGATTTATAAATCCCAAGCACGCAACGAAGGAAAGCCAGAGCAGATTCTTGAGAAAATTGCAACTGGTAAGCTCGAGAAATTCTATCAAGAGAACTGTCTTGTTGAACAGGCATTTGTGAAAGATGGTTCAAAAGTTGTTGGTGATCTTCTGAAAGAATTTAACAAAGCAAATGATACTGATATTAAAATTTCACAGTTCTTCAGATATCATCTTGCGGATGAGAAAAAATAATGCAAAAAGCAATCTACAAAAGGATCCTTCTGAAACTCAGCGGCGAAGATCTTCTCGGAGAGAAAAAATTTGGTATTGATCCAAATGTTCTCCAACGGCTTGCAGATGAGATTGAAGAAGCGAGAAAACTTAATGTAGATATTGCGATTGTAATCGGCGGCGGAAATATTTTCCGCGGAGTTTCCGGTATAGATCAGGGATTTGATCAAGTAACCGGCGACCAGATGGGGATGCTTGCTACGTTAATTAATTCACTCGCGCTTCAAACAACTCTTGAAAATCGAGGAATTCACACTCGATTGCTTTCTGCAATTAGAATTGAAGAAATTGCTGAGCCATATATTCGACGTCGAGCAATGCGGCATCTTGAAAAAGGAAGAGTGATAATTCTTGGTGCTGGAACTGGACATCCCTATTTTACTACTGATACTGCTGCAGCATTGCGTGCCGTAGAAATTAGAGCAGACGTAATTTTAAAAGGTACACGTGTAGATGGAATTTATGATTCAGATCCTGAAAAAAACTCAAAAGCCGTGAAGTTTTCCGAGATCAGTTCACTCGATGTTTTGAAAAAAGGTTTGAAAGTGATGGATCTGACTGCTATTACCCTATGTCAAGAAAACAAACTTCCGATTGTAGTATTTAACATGAACATTCGAGAGAATTTGAAAAAACTTCTGCTCGGAGAAAAAATCGGAACTATTGTTAATCACTAAAATAAATATTTTATAATTTTATCGAGGTATGTTATGATGAAAAACCAAATTCTAAATGAGACCGAAGATAAAATGAAAAAAGCCGTCGAAGTCGTACGTCAAGAGTTGGTGAAAATTAGAACAGGTAAAGCTACCACAGCTCTGCTTGATGGAATAAAAGTGGATTATTATGGTTCGCTTGTGCCGCTAAATCAAACTGCGAATGTAAGCGTTGGGGATATTCACACTATACTTGTTCAACCTTGGGATAAATCAGCCATCCAAGCCATAGATAAAGCAATTCTTGCATCTGAATTGGGCTTGAATCCAATCAGTGATGGAAATGTTTTACGCATCCCAATTCCTCCTTTAAATGAGGAGAGAAGAAAAGAATTGGTCAAGCTCGTAAAAAAATTCGGTGAGGAAGGCAAAATCGCAATCCGAAATATTCGCAGAGACGGAAACGACCATTTAAAAAAAGCTGAGAAAGATGAACACCTCCCCGAAGATGAACGGAAACGTGGAGAGCAGGAAGTTCAGAAATTAACAGATAAATATATTCAATCGATTGACGATATCCTCGCACATAAAGAAAAAGAGATTATGGAAGTGTAACCAAGTGTGGAATGCAGAATGCGGAGTGCAGAATTAAATCTCACTCCTTACTTTAATAATTGAGAATTTGAGCCGTTCAAGTGAGCGGCTTTTTGTTTATACAATCAAGTTTTTAAAATCACTTACTAAAACTTATTCTTAAATTAGTTGAGCTTGTATAATTTACAGATGTTAACGTATAATTTTCCCACACTCCTGTATAGTAATCTTTGAACCTTCCAAACCATTGAATACTCGATACTTTCTCTGATGCTTGTGGTCCAATTGTTACGGATTGCACGGCATAAGTTCCAATTTCTGTTACTGGCAGATTAGTACACGTAATTTTCTGAGTTCGAATTAATCCTCCTCCACTTTTTGTGCTTGTGTATAACTCTGCTGTGATATTGTTGATAGTATTCCCATCAGCTGAAACAGAGCCAAACACTTTGCCGGTATAGTAAACTGAATCGTACATATCTCCTGTTTTATAATTGAAATCAATCGAAAAATCATTTCCTGACCAGTTCATTTTTTGGCCGTGATAGATGTAATAATCCTGACCAATTGTAAAATTGGTTGTCGTGTAATTGGTATTATCAAATACCCATAAAGCTGTAAAATAAACTCCAGCAGATTTCGTAGTGAAAATATCTGCACCAGCAATTATAGTCGGTCTTACTATCGAAGATGATGCTAACAAACTCCCTGTTGAATTATCATATAGATACATCCAAACTGCATAATTTCCGACCTTAGTAAATTTGTAAGTTACAGTGTTCTCATTAATTTTAGTAATAGAAGTTGGAATATCTGAACCAAATTGAAAATTCCAAACATATTTTAAGTTTGAAGGAGCAATGCCTGTCACAGTCGCAGTGAATGTATAATCTGTATTCACTCTCCCAGTAAATGGATTTGGGGTGATTGATACGCTTACTTTTTCAGTGTAATTGATTGTTACCCACTTGAAATCAACAAATTCTGGTGTGGAGATTCCTTTAACATTTTTCAATCCTTTAATGTAGATGCCAAATTTGTTTATTCCAGGTTTTAATTTTACAGATGCGGCTCCATAGTTATGAATATCTCCCGTCTCAATTGTTACGCCAGCAGTGTCAATTAATTCGAAGGGTTGTAGGTAATCTGTTCCCGCCATTATACCATCACATGCTGTAGAACGAACAGTGAATTTTATTGTTTCTTGATCATAGTCCATTGTTTCAGTAATTGTTCGACCGGTAGTTTTATCGATAATTTGATAAGCTGGAAATTTATCATCTCCAATTGTTCCGAGTTCGACTTTCGTCCATTGATATTTGACTTTACTCATATCTATAAAAGTTGATTTTCCGAAATAACCTATTTGATTAAAAGAGCTGATCGGATTTCCGACATTGTCCATTGATTGGTAAGGTAAAAAATTTGTCCCATCGAATTCTATAACACGTACAGAAGTTGAAGTTTTATCATAATCTCGATTTCCCGGGAAATTTGGGTCTGCTACATATATTTTTTTTAGAATTGGATCAATTTTATATGCAACAACTGCATGCCCAGCGGTATCGGGCGAGATTCGTCGGATACAGATTAATTGAGGCTCCCCCGTTTTAAGCATCGAATTTATTATTGAGTAAAAAGTATTTTTCGGTTTTGCGCTTAGGGTATCCATCTTCTTCATCCAACCGCTAAAATTTAATTCTTCTTGAATCACCGATGAAAATCTATATCCTTTTGGATTATCATACCAAAGGTATTGAGGTGGAAAGCTTTTATCGCAAATTTTATCATAGCCATGGAAAAGATCTTTTGCTCCCCGTAATGCTTTTTCATAGTAATACCAAATTGCGGTAATTGATTGTCCAGCACAGTGTCCATTAGGAGAAATGTAAGAACCCCAATTAGGAAATTCCCAATCATCGTAGCCTGGGTCGAAGCCTGTTGCAATCACAGGATGTCCGGCTAATTTTGATTCAAGTATGCTTGCGATGATCAGAGAACCTTCGGAAACTTCATCTGTAGGAAATACACTTTTACTAACCTTTGTTTTTGATTCAAAGTGCCGAGTGGAGACCGTGATGAAATCATTTGTTAGATCCTCTAACATCAATCCCTCAAGTTTTCCGGTTGTTTCATCGTAGAAGAATCCCATCGCGAAATGACCAGTCGGAAGCTTGATCGGGATTTTTAATTTCATTACCGAATCTGCATATCCTCCCTCATATTTAATTTTAATGAGCGGGGAAATCGGATTAAAGTCATCTCCAAACTTGTGGCTTTTAATCTGAGCTTGAGAAATGCTAAAATTTCTCATAGTCGTAAATGATTTTGAAGGGATTGTGATTTTCATCCCATTCAACGGATCGCCGGGTTTTGATACAGTGATTTCACCACCTCCAGTGCCGATTGATTGAGTGGTTATATCGACAAAATCGCCGACGTTTATTTTTTTATCATCTCCAGGAGTTACTGGGTTATCTGAAGGTTTTTTGCAGCTTGTAAGTAAGAGAAAGAGTGCAAACAGAGAGCCAAAGAAGACTTTCATTTTCAACTCCATTAATGTTATAAATAACAACACCTGCACAATAAAGGAAAGACTACACTGCAAACGTGGTTAAATTAAAAATGATTGTCAATAGCCAACAAGCAAAAAAAAGTAGAAATAAAAATTACTCGAACTTAGTGTGAAAATTAGATCCTGAAGAATTGTCTTAAACAATTTGTTTCAAAATCAAATTTCAAGGTCGCATAACTTCGTAGTCATTTTAAGATTACAGTTTCTTATATTTGTATTAAGAAATTCTTATTATTTATTGAAGTTTATCAGTCCTATCAAAAACATCCAGGAAAAAACATGAGCTTAAGTCAAATAGCAAAAAGCATTCATGGATCGCCTACCTTAGCTCTGAATGAGAAGGCAGCAATTTTGCGGGAGAAGGGAGATCCGGTTATTCATCTCGGCGGCGGAGAGCCAAAAAGCCGTGCACCACTCGATGCGGTTTTAGCTGCTGTTCAGAATCTAAACACCGGTGAGGTTCGTTATGTCCCACCTGATGGAATTCCTGCTTTGAAAAAAGCAATCATTCGATACACTGAGGAATTCTACAATCGAAAAGTTGCTCCTCAAAATATTATAGCATCAAGCGGTGCAAAACAGGCAATCATGGTAGCACTTCAAACAATATTAAATCCGCAAGAAGAAGTAATTTATCCAGCACCATACTGGGTTAGCTATCCGGATATGGCTCGGCTCTGCGGTGCAGTAGGCGTACCAGTTTACGCAGAAGATGGTTCTTTTTACCCAACAATAAAGGATATTGAGCAGCGTGTCGGTACATACACAAAAGCAATAATTTTAAATAGTCCAAACAATCCATCTGGCGCGATGTATCCGGAAGAATTCATTTCAGATGTAGTGCAGTTCTGTGAGAAGAAAGATATTTATCTAATCATGGATGATATTTATCATCGATTGATTTTCGATGGAAAAAAGCCTGTAAACTGTTTCAATTATGCAAAAGATTTTTCTGAAAATTCAAAGCTTATCGTAGTTAACGGTGTCTCGAAGCAATATGCGATGACCGGATTCAGAGTCGGTTGGGCAGTTGCAAGTAAAAAAATTGTTGAGGCGATGACGAACATTCAAGGACATCAAACCGGTGGTTCATCTGTTGTATTGCAGCTGGCAGCGGCTGGTGCGATCAATGGCGTTCAATCGAGTGTAGAGAATCTTCGCGTTGCACTTGAAAACAATCGAAATGTATTAATCAGTTTGCTCCGTTCATTCAACGGAGTGAAAGTTACAAATCCTGACGGTACATTTTACTCGTTTGCAGATTTCAGTTATTATGAGAAAAGTTCACAAAAACTTTCTGAATTTTTGATCGATAAAGTTCAAGTGCTTACAGTTCCCGGTGTAGAATTTGGAATGGAAGGATATTTGCGAGTTAGTTTCTGCGGAGCAATAAAAGATATTCAAGATGGAATCGAGAGAATGAAATGGGCACTTGATCCAAACGCACCGAATGAACTTTACATTGGCGATAGAAAATTAGTGAGGGATTGGTCATGAGTAAATATCTCGAATTCAACACACCCGCATCAAAACAAGCTCTGGAGCTTGCGTCTGATTTCAGATTGAAGAATCAAGGGCTGACTTTTCTCGACAGAGTATATTGGAATCTACCAGATGAAGCTCTCTATGAGGAAGCAATTTTCCGAAATGAAGGAAAGCTTGTTTTAAATGGACCCCTTTTAGTAAATACTGGAAAGCATACTGCACGAGCAGCTGCGGATAAATTTGTAGTTCGCGAAGAAAGCACCGAAGAAAAAATTTGGTGGGGTTCATACAATCGCCCGTTCAGCTCGGAAAAATTCAATCAGCTTTTTGCACGGCTTCAAGCTTGGGCACAGGGGGAAGAACTTTTTGTTCAGGATTGCTTTGCATGTGCCGATCCGGATTATCGATTGCCGGTCCGAATTGTAACTGAAAAAGCTTGGCACAGTCTGTTTGCACGAAACATGTTTTTAACAACTGTAAATCGTGATGAATTGAAAAAATTCGTTCCTGAATTCACTGTGATATCGGTTCCCGGGTTCAAAGTCGATCCTATTATCGACGGGACTCGCACGGAAACATCCATCATTCTAAATTTTGGTGCGAAGATGGCGATCATCGCAAATTCATTGTACGGCGGCGAGATTAAAAAATCAGTCTTCACTGTGCTGAATTTTCTTCTTACTTTTCAAGATGTACTTCCAATGCATTGCTCGGCGAATGTTGGGAAGAGTGGTGATGTCGCTCTGTTCTTCGGTTTAAGCGGTACAGGTAAAACAACTCTCTCAGCTGACCCAAATCGGCAATTGATCGGCGATGATGAGCATGGATGGAGTTCTCAAGGCGTTTTTAATTTTGAAGGCGGCTGTTATGCAAAAGTTATTCGGTTATCACCGGATCACGAACCTGAAATCTATGCATGCACCAGAAAATTCGGAACGATACTTGAGAATGTTGTTTATGATCCTATCTCAAGACAAATCGATTTAAACGACGATGCGATCACCGAAAATACACGTGCATCGTATCCAATTGAATTTATCCCAAATGTTGTTTCTGAAGGATATGTAAGAACTCACCCGAAAAATATTATTTTCTTAACCTGTGATGCATCAGGTGTGATGCCTCCGATTGCAAGATTAACTCCAGAACAAGCTCAATATCATTTTATCAGTGGATATACTTCTAAAATTGCTGGGACAGAGATCGGACTTGGAATCGAACCGCAAATCACATTCAGTGCATGTTTTGGTGCACCGTTCATGGTCCGTCATCCGTTTGAATATGCAGAAATGCTGAAGCAAAGAATGTTGAAGCACAATGCTACTGTTTGGCTGGTGAACACAGGATGGGTTGGCGGCAGATTTGGTGTCGGAAAAAGAATCAGCATTCGTCACACACGAAATCTGTTAAATGCCGCACTTGATGGAAAATTGGAGAAAGTAAAATATCGTAAAGATAAATTATTCGGATTTGAAGTTCCGGTAACTTGTCCCGATGTTCCGGACGATGTACTCGAACCGTCTAACTCATGGGGAAATAAAGATGAGTATTGGAAAAAATATGATGCATTAGTTGCTCGCTTTGTTGAGAACTTCAAATTGTTTGAGCAAGGATGTTCTCAGGATGTGAAAAATGCAGGACCGAAGAGATTAGTAAAAACATGAATTGTACAATTCACGAGTTTTAAGCTTTGTGACTCGATTCAAATTCGAGCTTGCAGTAAACTTTGAATATTTTGTTGTTTTGTTTGCATTTCGAGATGAGAAAACATATTTTTTAACGAGTGAAATATAAATTTGAATGGAACCAATCTAAGGCTGATTCAAATTTCGTTAAACATAGAGTTAGCTTTGAAGAATCTCTAACAGTTTTTGATGATCCTCTTGCTTTCATATTCGAAGATAAAAAGCATTCTATTATTGTGAAGAGAGAAATAATCATCGGTCATTCAAGTTCAGGGAGATTGTTAATTGTAGTCTTCAATGAACGTTCTAACAAAATTAGAATAATTAGTTCAAGACAAACTACAAAAAAGGAAAGAAGGAACTATGAAGAAAATATCTGAAAAAAAACAATCGTTCAAGAGATGGGTATGCTTGAGGAATATCATTTTAATTATAGTAAAGCAAAAAAAAATCCTTATGCTGGAAGATTAGAGAAAAAAGTTATTTCTTTAGATTCCGACGTGGCAGAGGTTTTTCCAGATTCTGATTCGGTAAATAAAGCTTTAAGAGCTATAATCTCTATCTATCCAAAAAAGAAATCGAAAAAAGTTTCGGCATGACATTCCATATTTCCGAGCTAGGAATTATCGAGACCCTAATGATAATTTTAGATCTTGACATAACCAGTATCTGAATGAATCCGATTGATTAAAAAATTCTTCTTATTCTTTCTAATTTTTCAATCTTTAAGTATTTCAATTTCCTACAGTCAATCTTTCCGACTTCAACGTCCTGTTGCGAACAATATACAAACTAACGGTTCGTATTTATATGGCGAACCACGATATGGGAATTCATCACTTGCGCATCTTGGAATCGATATTTCAATTAAGTACGATACTGTTCGTTCCGCATCTGAGGGTTTGGTTACATTTGTCGGTTACAATCCAGCCGACACGATTGGCGGTTATGAGCCGGGTGGTGCTGGTAATTATATTGTCGTGCGAACTTACTGGGAAGGAAAACTATTATATCTTTATTACATGCATCTTCAGCGGCCATTGCGAAGTGTGAATGATATTGTTTTTCCCGGAATGCCCTTAGCAATTTCAGGTAATACTGGAAACTCTACCGGTCCTCACTTACACTTTGAGCTAAGATTGAATACATCAAGTCCGAGCGGTTCACGAAATAGGCGCAATGCAGAATTGTGGTGCGCGATCAGCGGCATGGGTGCGATCTATGGGAAAGTTCCCGGGGCGGCAAACAATACTCGTGTGGATATTTCTCCTGATCCTAAACCTCGTCCGCCATACACAACTTTCAGCTATGCACTGACTTACAATTTCAACGATCCTGGAATTGGCAGCGATGATATTTATCAAGAGAATTATGCAATTGGAGATGTTAAACCTGGTGCGTACACAATCACAGCACTCGGTGGTGCGTACAGGCGAACAGTAACTGTCAGAGAAGGTGAACTGGTAAATGCAGATGCACCAACTGCTGTCGCAGAGGAAATACAAATAAAAGGATTTCACTTGTATCAAAATTATCCGAATCCGTTCAATGGGGGGACTTGGATTGAGTATTCAGTATCGAGTAGTGAGTACGTTACCCTTAAAGTTTATGATGTACTCGGAAAGGAAGTTGCCACACTTGTGAATGAAGTGAAAGAAGCTGGAATTCATAATTCTCAATTCTCCATTCTCAATTCTCCATTACCTTCAGGGGTCTATTTTTATCAGTTAAGAGCTGGAGATTTGATTGAGACCAAAAAAATGATTTTGCAAAAATGATTTTTATTAAATATTATACACTATGACAGACTACTCTTAATCTGCATCAAAAAATAGAATACAAACAAAATAGACGAGGTCACAATGAAAACCTTCTGTTCAAAACTGCTCTCTTCACTATTCTTGATTCTGTTCACTTCCGTAATACTCTTTTCACAATCCAATTCAGTTGAACTGCGCGATAGTTCAGGAACGCTGGTAGCATCTTTTTCCGATATTACGACTGCTTACGCGGCCATTCCTGCTACAGTAGCAGGTCCATATTTAATTGAGATTTTACCTGCTTATGATGGTTCAACTGAAACATTTCCAATTCAATTAGGATTGAAAAATGGAACAAGCTTAACAAACACAATTACAATTCGTCCTAAAGCAGGAAATACAGGAGAGATTATTTCTGGAAATTTAAATAATCCCGCCATAATTTTAGACGATGCAGATTTTGTGATCATTGATGGTCGTCCTGGTGGAGTTGGCAATCAAATCGATTTGAAAATTCAAAACTTATCCACAAGCACATCAGCACATACAATTCGATTAATAAATGGCGCTACTCATAATAAATTCCAATATTTACATCTCTATGGTGCATCAGCTTCAACTGCTGGTCCCAGAAATTTTGATTTCAGCACCTCAGCAAGTAATCCTACCGGCAATTCTGATAATCTAATTCAATTTTGTAAGCTCGAGGGGTCGAGGTCGGGTATTGGTTTCGCTGGCACCACAGCAAATCCAAATGCAAATAACGTAGTTCAAAATTGTAAAATATTTAATTGGGGTTATGCTGGGATATGGCTATCTTCGAATGTCCTCAATTTTACTCTGGAAGAATGCGAAGTTTATCACACTGTTGGTGTAAGCAATACATTAGTGAGTGGTGTAATTTCATCTACGAGTACTAATGGTATCGTTAATATCAAAAAAAATAAATTCTACGATTTCCTGTCAACTGCTACAACAGCAACATCAGTCAGGGCGTTAAATTTTACTCCAGCTACGGGATCAACGTTAAACATTGAGAATAATTTCTTTTCGTTGACTAAAGACCTTGCTAATGTCTCTCTCTATCATGGAATTCACATTCTTGGCTCTAATGCGCATACATCTAATATTTACTTTAATTCCATTCGAATTGGAGGGATACATACTGGAGGTACATCGGGGGCAGTCGTCTCCAGCGGCATCTTTAAAGCGAATTCAAATACGGCTACAATATTTAATTCTAAAAACAATATCTGTATTAACACACGTACAGGAGGTACTGGTGTTTATCACGTTGGAAATATGATCAGTAATGTAGATGGTGTATTAGACATAAATTATAACGCATATTATTCAAGCGGAAGTGCGAACAATTTTGCCGCTGGCTGGGGAACAACATTATACAATGTTTTAGCCGACTATCAGGCAGCAGCTACACCGCATGAGACAAATACAAAATTCAAAGATGTTAACTTCGTTTCAACGACAGATTTGCATCTAACCGGCAGTTCCATAGGTGATTCTGATCTATTTGGAACTCCAATTGCCGGAATTTTAACAGATATAGATAACGAGCCTCGAAGTGCAACCTCACCCTACAAAGGCGGCGACGAACCAATGACTAGCACCGTACCGATTGGATGGTGCAATTTGCAATGGCCTGGAAGCGGAAATATTAATCAAGGGGGGAACTTTGATGTTTACGCTCAAATCTGGATTGATAGCGTAACTCCTGGTCCTGGTCAAGCACCTGGAGTTCTTTCATGGATTGGATATAACACAACAAATACAAATCCAAATACTTGGACGAACTGGATTGCTGCAACTTATAATTCCGCTGGACCGACCGGAAACAATGATGAATATATGGCGAATATTGGTCCATCACTTGCACCAGGAACTTATTTTTATGCAAGCAGATTCCAATATCTTGGAGGTGCATACAAATATGGCGGATACAGCGCTGGCGGCGGTGGATTTTGGGACGGTTCAACTTATAATTCAGGAACTTTAACGATCGCATCTACAGCTATTAATGTTACCTTCAACACGAATCCGAACTGGAATATTGTTTCAGTACCCGTTACGACTACGCAAACCAACAAGGATAGTCTTTTCATTGGTAATGTTTCTGCTGCGTACTGGTTTGATGGAAGCAGCTATGTTACTCAGACAAGTTTAACAGGCGGAAAAGGTTATTGGCTGAAATTCGATTCACTCAAATCACACACAATCAATGGTATGGCTGTTCCAGGAAGAGACATCAATGTTATTTCCGGCTGGAATATGATTGGAACACATCATTTGAATGTTGCAGCTTCACTTGTGACTACTAATCCTCCGGGAATAATTGCTTCTAGCTTTTATGGATTTGATAATGGTTATTTTGTACCAACGACTCTTGATAAAGGGAAAGGGTATTGGGTAAAAACCTCGAGTACAGGAATTTTAACAATTCCGATCCCGGTTGCAAAATCTACTCCTCAAGAAGCATATTCAGAAACGATTGATCCAAAATGGGCTATGATTACAATCACCGACTCAAAAGGCGGAATCAAAACTATTTATTTAGGTGATGGAATTGCTTCAGACAAATATGAACTTCCACCAATTCCCCCTGCAGGCATATTTGATGCGAGATTTGCTTCTCAAAAATATGTGGAATCGAGTGGACTTCTTCAGCAAATCAATATTAACTCCGTGAATTATCCGATCGAAATTTTATTTAGTAATGTTTCAGGAAGAGAATTAAGAATAACTGATGGGATCGGTGGCTCGATCGATCGAAAAATATATGAAGGTGATCGGATAGTGATTTCCAATCCGGCAATTTCTACATTGAACATATCAAGTACTTCATTTCCAATTAGTTTTGGCTTGATGCAAAATTATCCAAATCCATTTAATCCGAGTACAGTTATATGCTATCAGCTCTCAGAAGGCAGTCATGTTAGTCTTAAAGTATATGATATATTGGGAAGGGAAGTTGCAACACTTGTCGATGAAGTAAAAGAAGCTGGTGTTTATAATTATCCATTCTCCACTATCAATTATCCTTTAAATTCAGGAGTTTACTTCTATAAGCTGCAAGCTGGTAAATTTATCGACATCAAGAAAATGCAATTAATTAAGTAAACTGTACAAATTATTTTTTGTCAAGAACTCCATCTCAAGTTTGGGATGGAGTTTTTTTTGATGCTGTAGCATTGTCTCGACTAGAAAGTTCATCCATTTAATTCATTTTAATTCATTGCATTTGCTCCTCAGTATATCTAATTTTGTAGCGAAACTATTGCCCATCGATGATGTGTCAAATCAAAAAATCAAATCTTGGAGATAAAAAATGAAAATTAAAAAAGAGGAAGCCCTTCAATACCATAGTACTGGTCGGAAGGGAAAGGTGGAGGTAATCCCAACAAAACCATGTCAAACACAAAGAGATCTATCATTAGCTTACACACCAGGCGTTGCTGAACCATGCCGAGACATTGCGAAAGATGATGAGTTAGTGTATGAATACACTGCTAAGGGGAATCTTGTCGCAGTTGTGAGTAACGGAACTGCTGTGCTTGGCTTGGGAGATATTGGTCCACACGCAGGCAAGCCTGTAATGGAAGGTAAGGGTGTATTATTCAAAAAGTTTGCAGACGTGGATGTTTTTGATATAGAGATCAAGACGAAAGATGTTCAGGAAGTTATTAAATGCGTTCAACTGCTCGAACCGACTTTCGGCGGAATTAATCTTGAAGATATTAAAGCTCCTGAGTGTTTTTACATCGAAGAAGAGTTGAAACGAACTATGAATATTCCTGTATTCCATGATGATCAGCATGGAACAGCAATTATCAGTGCAGCCGCACTTCTTAATGCATGTGAGCTCACAGGAAAAAAATTGGATAAGATTAGGGTTGTATTTAATGGAGCCGGAGCTTCTGCAAATGCTTGCGCACATCTCTATGTTCTTCTCGGTGTAAAGAAAGAAAACATCATCATGTGCGATACTAAGGGAGTCATCTATAAAGGCCGCACAGAGGGTATGAACGAATTTAAAGAAGTTTACACATCTGATACCAAAGCAAGGACTCTTGCCGAAGCATTTGTCGGTGCGGACGTCTTCGTAGGACTATCGGTTGGAAATTGTGTTACAAAAGATATGGTCAAATCGATGGCGAAGAATCCAATTGTTATGGCAATGGCAAATCCTGATCCAGAAATAATGTATGAAGATGCTGTGGCAGCTCGTGAAGATATTATTATGGCAACCGGCCGATCAGATTATCCAAATCAAGTTAATAATGTACTTGGATTTCCGTTTATCTTTCGCGGGGCACTTGATGTGCGGGCAAAAGCAATAAACGACGAAATGAAATTAGCTGCATCGCGTGCTTTAGCCAAACTGGCAAAAGAAGAAGTCCCCGAGTCAGTAGTCCGCGCATACGGAGGTGAGCCAATTGAATTTGGTAAAGAGTATATCATCCCAAAACCATTTGATCCGCGAGTATTGATTTATGTAGCACCTGCAGTTGCCAAAGCCGCTATCGATACTGGAGTAGCCAAAAAGAAAATTGAAGATTGGGATGAATATGAACAACAGCTTCTTCAACGGTTGGGAATCTCGAAGCAAATAATTCGTGTTGCCATTGATAAAGCTCAAGGCAAACCGCGAAGAATCGTCTTCCCGGAAGGGAATCAAGTAAAAATACTAAAGGCGAGTGAAATCCTTGTCGACGAAAAAATTGCTCATCCAATTCTGCTGGGGAATGTGGATGAAATCAAAAATCTTATAAAAGAAAACAATATTGATGATGAAGGATTTACGATCATCAATCCCCAAGAATCTGAAAACTTTGAAAGCTACATTGAGGAATTCTACAATCTACGCCAGAGAAAAGGTGTTACAAAGCTCGATGCAAAAGAAAAAATGAGAATTCGAAATTATTTCGGTTCAATGATGGTTCACATGGATCATGCTGACGGATTGATTTCCGGTTTATCATCGAGTTATCCGAACACAATTCGCCCTGCGTTGGAAATTATAAAAATGAAAACCGGTGTAAAAAGGGTCAGCGGTCTTTATATAATTTTAGTTAAAGATGATGCATACTTTTTCGCCGATACAACGGTGAATGTCGATCCAACTTCGGAAGAACTTGCAGACATTGCAATTCTTTCTGCAGAGACTGCGAAAAGATTTAACATTCAACCGCGCGTTGCGATGCTCTCATTTAGTAACTTTGGAAGTGCACCTTATCCGCAAAGTAAAAAAGTTGCGAAAGCTGTTGAAATTATTCGAACCAAATCGCCTGATCTGATTGTCGATGGTGAAATGCAAGCAGACACTGCAGTCTATCCTCCGATACTTCCGCAGGACTTTGCTTTTTCAAAGATGAAGAAACATGCAAACGTATTAGTATTTCCAAATCTTGATTCAGGAAATATTGCATATAAATTATTGTGGAGAATCGGCGGTGCAGAAGCAATTGGTCCGATTTTAATGGGAATGAGTAAACCTGTCCACGTTCTGCAGAGAGGATGCGATATAAATGACATTGTGAATATGGCAGCAATCGCTGTTGTCGAAGCAAATGAATTGAAAAAATAATTCAATTAAGAAAAGATTTAAGGATTGAAGGATTAAATAGCCCAGCTGATCGTAAGATTTGTTGGTTTTTTTTATGCTCTTAAATAATTAACTGAAGTACGGAGAATGGGCTTTTGTCATGTTGAGTCCCGAGTAATCGGGACGAAACATCTAATAAATCCCGAAAAGTACAATTTCAGATTTTTCATCCGTCAGTTGAGGGATTCAGACTTTATGTTTAAAAAGAAAACCCCGCAAAGGATTCTTATATTTTAAGAAATAAAAACATGTTTAACCAAAGCGAGGTTCAAAATGCAAGAGAAAACTACAAAATTAGATTTTACAAATCAAG
>Ga0194127_10001924_pt1 | contig 29253 bp, 29 predicted proteins | sample TA2KigC100mmetaG_FD_148624 | JGI IMG/M metagenome (GOLD analysis project Ga0194127, IMG submission 148624) | Freshwater microbial communities from Lake Tanganyika, Tanzania - TA2015036 Kigoma Deep Cast 100m | ecosystem: Environmental > Aquatic > Freshwater > Lake | place: Tanzania: Lake...
CCTATACCAACATTACCATTGGCATCCAATATCATCTTATCGGCATTAGCAATTCTGAAATTAATAGGTTTACCACTTGATGCATTTAAATATGTGGTTCCGTCATTCCATTGTATTAATGCATAATTTGTTGCTGAGGTTGCGTGATCTAAATTATTGTGTCCAAAAAGTGCAAATGTATTATTTACAGGCCATGCACCAACAATTGCATTACCCAATCTAGCAGTAGATGATGTATTTTGCAAATCCAACTTATAAATTGGTGCATTTGTACCTATGCCAACATAACCAAAACTACTTGTTCCACTTGCACTGATATTGCTTGCGGTAATATTGCCGGTAATTACACTACTGCCACTAATATAGCCGGAAACGATAATTCCACTTCCATTATCTGATACAATTGAATCTCCGATAATATTCGTCCCTGTTGCTTTGGTAAGTCTACCGGATGTTAAATTTGTTTGTTGGTCTGGTCCTACTATTATTTTACTATTTACACCGCTACCCGTTACAAAGAAATAATCACCTTGACCATCCCACAAGAAACTGCTTAAATTGCCACTGCCACTATCATACATTTCTATACCGGCATATCTTTGATAAGGGCTAAGAGCATTTAATGTAATAATATTATCGGTAACAACTAATGTGCTTGAAGTGATATAAATGTAACTTGCACTAAACAATGAAGCAAAAATACTGCCGGTAACAGTCAAATTTCCATTAATAAATGCATTACTTGCTGTAATTTTTGAAGCAATAATATTTCCACTTGCACTGATATTGCTTGCAGTCAAATTTGTAAGTGACAATCCATCACTTAAACTTACACTTCCAGTAAATTGATGGACATCTGCTGATCTATAACCATGACGACTACTACCACTTACATCTATCAAAAATGATGGACTATCTGTTCCAATACCAACTTGACCAGAACTATTTAAAGTAAAAAATTTATTTCCCGATTGATCTCTTATTTGTAAAAACCCTTGTTGATTTGTTGTAGTCCATTTGCCGATTGTATAATCTGTTCCTGGATTAGATGAAAAAAATACACCAGAAAAAGATTCATTTCCGGCTGTAACCATATCTCTTACTCTTATTATTGCACCAGATGCTCCTGGATTAGATGTTGCATTAATTGATCCACTTACATCAAGTTTATAAGATGGTGTTGTAATTCCTATACCAAGATTACCTGCACTGGTTATTCTTACTTTTTCATTTCCGCCTGGATAAAATGACATGAATCCATCATTATGATACATTCTGAATTCATTTGTATCAGGAGCAATATAAGCATATGTAGAAGCATCTCCTGTGGCTCTAAAATTAATCGCTGCTGTATCATCGCTGGTTCTTCCTACTAAATGTATTGTTCCTCCATTTGTATTATCAACAATAGTTAATTTTGCAGACGGACTTGTGGTTCCAATTCCTATAATACCAAAACTACCAGTTCCACTTGCACTTATGTTGCTCGCAGTGATATTTGCATTACTAAATAAAGAACCATTTATATTTATGCTGCCGGTAAATTGATGAACGTTGGATGGAATTGCTCCGTGTCTGCTACTGCCGCTTACATCCAGTAAAAATTGAGGATTATAAGTTCCTATACCTACATTGCCGGCGAATATTGCAGTTCCATCTGATACTGTGGTTGTTTGATAGTTAGATCCAACAGTTAATCCACCGTATATTAATGTAGAAAATGAATTTGAACTGGTATTTGCGAGGGATCTATCATAACCAACCCAAAGATTTCCTTTACCGTCAACTCTCATTGGACCAAGAGCACTATCATGAGAAATAATTAAATGTGAAACTTTAGATGCACTGGTATCAGATGATTGTAGTCTAGGAAAATTAAAACTTACTTGACCAGTTATGTCAACTGTTGATGGTCCATCACTTGCCAAATCCGATATATAAATCGCAGAATTTTGATAACTACCAGGCGAACCCAGAGTCCCATTCTTGTCAATTCTTATGCCATAATTATTTGTATCTGATACGGTATTTTGTCCAACGTGTAAATATGCAGTAGGAGTAGGTTGTGCTATACCAAAGTATCCATTTGTGTCAATTGTTACTCTTCCGGTATTATTTGTTTCAAATATAAGTGCAGATGCGTCATTTGTTCCCAATGTGGCAGTTGTTCCAAAACTATTTCCTCCTTGAACAAATACATTTGATGGAACGACACTAACTGCGCTTGCGGTTAATGCACAACTTGCAGTTCCCAAGAAACCCACTGCATTGATTATACTTGATGTATATGAACTAGCAGTGACATTACCCGCAATGGTTAATTTATTAGTCAAAACATTTGTGCCTATACCTACTCTGCCAGATCCACTTACAAACAAAATATAATCGCCGGCATTAGTGCTTTTTATATTAAATAACTTATCCGTTCCTGATCCACTTACTTCTAATTTTGCAGTAATAGGATTGTTATTATGACCAATACCTAAATAACCAGATGAATTAAATTGTGCCGCTTCAACATTCCCAATTCTGAAATGCAATACTTGACCAGGTGCTGCATTGAAGAATGTTTCTCCAGTTGATTCTTGTAGAAACGCATAATTATTTGGATTTAAACTACTCAATCCACTGTGTTGTAAATATGCATACGTAGATCCAGCTGGCCAAGACCCGAGTTCCAAGATACCCACCCGAGCGTTTGATCCTAAGGGGCTTACATCCAATTTATATTGAGGATCTGTTGTGCCTATACCAACATTTGATCCTGTTTCATATATACTACTGGTTCCGATTACAGTTGAAGATATAAATTTTCCAATATAATTTGTAGAACCAGACACAGTTCCTGATCCTCCGTCTGAATTTAATGCAAACGAAGCAGTCAATGCATAACTTGAACTCACAGCATTGCCAACTGTAATACTACTCAATGATGCACTATTAATTCTAGCGGTATTATCAAAATAAATAAGAGAACTTGTAGCGGCTGATATCTTTGTTTCTACAAATGTATTGTTAGATGAACTAACCGTGCTTAAGATTAAATCCCCAGAATTATAAATTACTTGACTTCCAATAGGCATATGTTATAAATAGTTATGATAATAAATATACGATTGATATAGTATATTATAATATAACAACCCAAGAAACCAAAATTTCTTGGGCTGTCAGAAATAGCATACTCGTAATTTTTATATTAATTTGACCATTGAGACAATGGCACTCTCTTCCACACTTGATTTGTATAAACGTATATGAAGTTATTGTCTACATTTATTTGACCAGGCATACCACTTGATGTTGGTGTGGTTGGAACCAAACCGGGTGCATTTCCAGGAAAACTGCCAGTGCTCAATGTTAATGTATTAAATGAACCTGTTATGTAAGTTACCAAAACTCCAGTTGCATAAGTTATACTGCCCGTCAATTCTACTCTTAGATTTGAAGAACTGATTACAGAACTTGATATATAAGAAGAATATACATTAGTTAATAATGCATTTGAAGCAGTTATTCTGGAACTAGAGACATTTGTAGAAAATACATTAGTAAATAATCCATTTGATGATGTAAATTGTGATGCACTTATTCTTGTGCCTGTATATAATAATGTGGTTCCATCATCACTCAATAAACTGTCTGTAATATTTTTTCCGGAAGATTGAACTTTAGGAATCGCATTTGTAGTTAGTGATGTTTCATTTCCAAACGAACCTGTTGGTCCACCAATTATTATTGCACTTGATGCGGTCAATGGCGATGCGGATGAACTATTTGCACTAAATATTAACCAACTATCTGATTGTGAATCCCACAAGAATGAACTTGTAACATTGTTATGTATACCACCACTACCACTGTCATATACGTCTATGCCGGCATATCTAACAATAGGACTTCCGGCATTTAATAAAATTCTATTATCACCTATTATTAAAGTGCTACTACTGATATTAACTATTGAACTCGATCCATATATAGTTAAATCCCCAGCAAGAAATGTAGATCCTGATATATATAAATTTTTACTTATAGAAACACCACCATCAACATGAAATGCACCATTTGAAAAATCGGTAGCCTGAGTAGTGCTGCTAAATAATACATCATTACTTGCAGATAATTTCAAATTAGTCGATACACGATCAGTTGCACCTGTTCCTTTTACAACTTGAAATGCATTGCCTGATACTAATAATGATGCCGTATCAGTAGTTGTGATACCAACTCTAAGTTGAGAGGAACCACCACCATCTTGCATTGTTATATTATTTCCAACAACTACACTTCCTGATCCAACACCAATCGTCAATACATTTGTATTTGGAGTATATGACAAAATATCACCGTCAGTTTTCAACGCTCTTGATCCTGAAATTCCGTCAACAAAAGTTACATAATATGTAGAATTATCATTTATACTGCTGATACTTGAACTTAACGCAGTAGTAGCAAAACTTGATGTACCGAATAAACTTCCTGTAAATCCAGCAGCAATTATTTGTCCACTAGCACTAATGTTACTTGCAGTTAAATTTGCAACAGTAGTAGTTCCGAAAACATTTAAACTGCCATTAATACTCACACTGCCTGTAATCTTTGTTGTGTCGTTCGTAGAATCTCCCAATGAAGTATTACCCAAAACAGTTAAACTGCCGCCATCGACGATACTTGTATTTACTGTTAAAGTCGTCGCGTTCAGATTACCTGAAAAATCTCCTGTTGATGCACTAATAACAAGATTAGTCCCACTCAATGTCGCTGGATTCGCAGAAAAAGACATATTTCCACTAGCACTAATATTTGACAAATTTGTAGTGCCAATTACGGTCAAAATGCCCGCATCATAAATTCCACTTGCACTCAACCTAGAACTCATTGATACCGGACCAGTAAATGTTGCGGCAGAAGAAGTTAATGAATTGCTTGCACTTATTATACTCGCCGTTAGGGCTCCTGTGACTAATAAATTTTCAAATGTAGCAAAAGGAAAAGATGTGCTGCCTGTCAATTCGCCGGATGCATTTGTAACAATAAATAAATTACTTCCGCTAATAATTTTCTCGACAAATGGAAATTTTTCTGTTCCGTCTGCACTCCCACTTGTTTGTGCTATAATTACATTCAATTTATTGTCATTTGGATAAGGCATAAAATTAATTTATATTTATAAATATAAATGTGGATTGAATTGTTATAAAAAATATATACTAAGATACCCATCGAGCAATATCTTGTCTTAACCATATACCAGACACATATATATAATGGAAGTCTCCATCATATGCCATCCAACCTTCTTCTCCGTAGTCTGTAGGAGTAGTTGGTGGGTTATGCCAGATTGGACAACAAGAACTTGTCGTAGTAGTTTCATTCGAGTCCATTGTTTGTTGAACAATTAAAGCCGCATAACTTGCTCTTATTTTTTCTAAAATTTGACCGCCATCAGTTGTTGATTTCTCTGTAACAATGGCAGGTTGAGGAAATCTCCAGATATCTTTATTAGAAGATATTGCTCCGCCGACATCATAATATTGATTAGACGGATTACTATAACTATTATTTTTAATATCTTTCTTGACAGTTTTCATCTGAGTTCCAGAAACTAATTCGGAGGTAATGCTTATTTTTCTAGGAGTAAGATATTTTTGAACTGTCTTCTTTCTATCTTCAAAACTTTCCGGCAACAAATAAGCGTATACAGTTAAATTAAATGTAGAACGTATGATTCTATCTTTTTCAGATGGTGTTTCAGATGTATTAGTATAATCATTAATACTGACTCTAAATTTAAAATTTTGTGGATCTCCCCAATAATCTTCACTTGCGTAGTTAATTTTTTCTAAAACCATATTCATCTGTTCAATATATTCAGTCCACACCATGAATTCATATTCTACTTTTACATGATCTGGTAAAGATAAACTATATACACTATTAACAGGTGCAGCGGTTTGATTTAAAATACTGAATTTGTCATATTTATTTTTTTCATTAAACTTTGTTAATACTGGGTAAGAAAGGTAACGATTTAACGACATCATACTTTCATTTTTTGAGAATGAATTTCGTTTGAACATTATTATAGGCAGTTGTATTTTGCCTTGATTATCACGTAAATAACCATCCACTTTGCCAGCTTTCCACTTTTCCGGATTTCCGTATATAATTGGAACTTTAATATTTTCCCCCGCATCAATTATTGTTGGATTGATAACATTCTCAACGTATTTTACAATTGCGGTATCAATATCTAATAATGATATTGTAAAATTTTTCTTTTGGTCTTGATCACGACGAACGTCAAACGCACGATTGGATGTATTTGTAAAATACTTGTTTTCTTGCGTTTTGTCCTCATTTGTTGGGACCGGATTATTTGTATTTCCTTTCCAAGACATAGGTTAGAATTGTCTTTCAACTAAGTTGAGTTTACTTAATCTACTATAATGAGTATTGCAAATTATACTAAGTGAATTATCACTTTGCCCGCCTAATAATTGTTCTTGAACTACGTTATCAATTTCATGATAAATATCATTAAATAGGATTATATCGCCAATTTCTGGAAAGAAATTAACTTCTTTTAAATCCAATTCTCTGAATTTATAAATAACCGATTGATCTCTGTCTGGACCAAATCCTTCATCATCTGTTGTTGGGTCTGTTCTATCAATAAGAGCAGCAAGTTGTATACCTGGATAAAAACTTTTTCCTTCACTGCCAGCTTCTCCATATACATTTGTATTGGTTTCAGATGCAGCAATTTTAAATACCACAACAAAAGTTTGGATTAAATCTTCGTTTAATTCACGGTTTATACCGTTGATATAAGCGATGTCTCTTGCACTAAAATATCTTCCATATATTCCCATAATACTTTATATAAATATCAAATACATTTTGAATATCTTGATAATATATCTAAAATAATAGTTGAATTATCCTTTTCTCTAATTGATGTTTATTAAAATATGAAAATTCAAAGATATTTTGTTATCAAATAAAGTTTTGCAAATAAGACATAGGATTATCTTGAAACATAAATATAAAACCAAATACTATAACTCCAACATAAATTAATAATGGAACAGATTTTAATGTATCCCTCATCTTTTCTGCTTCGGTTGCTTTCGCTTCCATCATTGCGGTTCTTCCGGTTGCTTCCAAATTTTCTCTCAATTGAGTAATTAACGCTTCTTTTTCAGTTTGCGCTTCACTTCTCAATTCGCCACCGTCTAATGTAACTTCACCGCCAGGAATTGGAACGATGTTATATTTTTGTCTTATTGCACCCAATAATTCTTTAGACAATGCCAAAAAATATTTTTTAATCCATTGTTTACTAACAGCATTCAATTTGTTATAAACTACATTTTGGTAAGGAGCATTGCTATAATCACTTACAATCTCATAATTTGCTTCTGGTGATACCGCACTATTAAATTTGTCTTTTTCTACAACATATTCAATATAAGCAGAATGATCGTATGTTGGTATAGGAAATATTCTTAGCTGATTGTTTATTACTTCAAAACTGTAGGCACTTTTACGAACCATATCATTAAATTCAATTGCTTGACCTCTCAATAAATCTTCAAATATTGGAGTCATCAAAAATTGAGTAGCAGGACTGTAGCCAGCAAATCCCATTTCATTCAAAACATTACTATAACTCATTCCGGTCATACTAAATGGATCATAAATACGTGCAAATGCTGGAGCTGGACCGTGAAATAATCGTCTAATTTCAACATTATTACCACATTCACGTTCACATTCAATCAATTGATTTAAATCATATACTTGCTGTCCCTTTTTAAGATTTACTGGCACTCTTTTTACAGGCACATCTCCGCCTACATTAATTTCACTTCCATATTGACGAGACAATTTAACAACAAACGGAAGACCAGAACCTTGAATATTCTTTCCAGTAAGATTTGGATTATCTGTTGTGTTTAATCCTTGAAGATTTAAAAGATTGTTTCTGATATTGAATTGATTTACTTGAGCGCCATATTCGCTCACTGCTTCTTCAAAACATGCATAAAAGCTAATATCTTTTAATTCAACGTCAATAATTGGATATCCCAATCTTTTCGCTGCCCACTCTGCGCTTTTTTCACAATCATATTCAAATTTTCCAATACTGCCTGTATTGTTGGTTTCGTTCAAATAAAAACCAAATGGAACCGTAGTTAAATTAACTGCGCTTCCACTGCCAGGCCATCTTATTGTGGTAGGGTCAAATGCCATATATAATAAATATTACAATTTTTTTATTTTAACTTTTAATTCTCCTGTTCCTTTTATTACTCTGTGCCAAGTTTCTTTGGGAATAAAAAATTTACCAGACATAGTTTTTGGTAATTCATTGTCCATTTGTAATTGCCAATCCGTTTCACCAATTATTTCAACAATTCTATCTTCTTTATCTCTATGCCAATTAAGATCGTTTACATCTACGGATTCTTCAAACTCTCTAAGATATAAATTATCATTCAGATGAGTTTCTTTAAAAGGTAAATTGTTCATTTAAATAATCGTTTAATCCAATCCATAAATTTAACAAATAAATTTTTTTTCTTGGATGCTAATGGCACAGTAGATACAAATTGGTTGTCAATCATTTTTATTTTATCATCAGTAATTTTATTTCCCCAGAAACAATATAATTTTGAACTTTCTTCAAACGTTTTTCCAATTTCTCTAAAACCAAGTGTTACTTTATTTTTTGTTATCACTATATTTTCAAAAGCCGGATAAGTTTTGTGATCAACATTTGGTGCATATACATACCCACAAAAATTGGAAACTATTGGTGTCTGAATCCAGTGCCAATAACAATTTCCTTTGGATAATTCAATTTCATTGTTAGTTATTAAAACATTTTTATTAAAAGATATTTGTTTGGGATTATCCCAATGTTGGCAAGTTACTTGAAAAAATTGCCACACATTTTTTGCAATATTATTTTCTATAATAAAATCTTCATTTGTCCAACTGTCAAAATAAACACAAGCTCCTTGAAAATTAATAAATTTATTGTTAGCTATTTTAGCGTTTTTACTGAAAGCTAATGATATTCCATGTAATGGACTTTGTTGGTCTACCACATTAAAATCCATATTCTCAAATACATTATCACTTACCAAAACATCATATCCGCCAACAGCAACACATGTATTTTCAGGCACATGTTTTTCACTACTATTTGATTTTCTACCCGGCAACGTAAAGTAATTATCAACAACTGTTGTACCTTTCATTGTATTACTATCAGGTCCTACAATGATTTGGAAAGTTTCATGAGTTTGAGCAGTTCCAACTCCAAAATTAATAAACTTGCAACTCTTAATTGTGTTATTTGCACCACGAATTCTTATTCCTAACATTGTTGACTTAGTATTATTTTCATAATTACCGTCAAACGTTATTCCTTCAATCCAATTGTCGTTACAATATTCATTCCAATTAGTTGTAACCATTGTTATAACATCAGATTGTTTATTATATATGTAAGCAGCATTACAATTATCTATCCATTTTAATCTTGTTTTGTCTCTACCAGCACCAATTATCTTAACGGAATGTTTTCTGTTCCATCCCCAACAAATACAACTATCACTCCATACGTGGCCCAAATGCCAATTTGTATCGTTTCTACCTAATATATGTATTCCTTCACTTATGTAACATTCGCCCGTTGTATCTATACATTTATTGATATACGGCGCAATATTGTCGCCTATTTTGTAACCATAGTATTCTGGAGTATTCATAAAATTTAATTGAAATTTTTACCACAACCGATGCTTGTAGGGTCTCATGTTTTTCTTGGACGTATTGGTTCCATTACAGGAAAGTCTACATCATCGTCATCATCTGTGTTTACACCATCAACAGTCTCGACATCTTTATAGTAATTTTGCACCCATTTTTTACCAATAGGATTTCTGACTGGACTTTTCAGAAACTCTATCACATTACGTAACACGCTTTTATCTATCGGTTCGCCACTCTTGGTTTTATCAACAATCTTAAAATTGTTTCCAAATATATTTTGAAAATGACCCAAATTATTTTGACAACTAAACCACATTTGCGACAATAAATCTTCAGGTATTTTACGAGGTCTTTTATTGTTTCGTTCGATCGCTACTTGCAAGCTTGTGTTTACAAATATCATATAACAATCATAACCATATTGTTCCATAATACGTTTCTTTATCTGGATAGACTGAATGCTGTCGCCTGTTCCATCTATAATAAGACCCAACTTATTTTTTCTATACATGTTCAATTTCTTAAAAGTTATTTGTTTTGCTTTTTCTCTAGTAGATTGTGGACCAACTGTCAATTTTTCAAATTCATCTGGACTCAACTTGTTCAAATCAGTTGAAATCTTCATTTGTCGAAGCATTTGTTCAAATTCATTATCACTGTTGATTACCTTTAATCCATACTTGTTGACCGAAGAACCAGATGGTAAATCAAACAATTCGTTAGCTACCGTGCTTTTACCACTACCTGGACCGCCAGCCATGAATATACACTTGAGGGTCGATGGATCATCTATACCCTCGGTCAAACTGTGTTTCTTAAGTAATTCAAGTAAGTTCATTCTTATAGTATCATAGAGATTTAATATAAATATCAGTTGAGGAAGGAGGCGGTGTCATATGTTAATAAATATTAAAAAAAATTCACTTGGAAAATATCATAGAGAGTAATTAGTTCTGTAGGATTGGACAATTGCCCACTTATTTTCGGGTTGAAATATTTGAGGATACTTTAAATACGAAGCATGTCCATCTGCATATATATATGATGCTCCATTGTTGTGCTTTTTAAAATCTAATTCAGTTTGATCATTACCTTTTCCTTCAAATATATCCATATAAAAATGTCTTGAATTTCCTAACTTTTCCCCAAATATTACTGTTTCACTTACGAATAGAATGGAACTAGACTTCAATGGTTCCTCTAAAATGTCCCAATCCGCGTCAAAATATTCATAGTAATAATCATTAAATCCATTGATTATAAAACTACGATTTGATTTGTTAATGTTTGTTTCAACTAGATTATTTGTAAATTTATCGACAGGACATCTTAATATACCAACATTCTCATAATATGGTTTTAATGCTAATGGCCACTGATTTGTCAAACTACGCGGCGGATATATGTCATTATAATCTAACTTATATTGTTCAGCTGAAAGACCCAATTGCCTAGAGTTGTTTAAACATTGTATTTGAAGCGCTTTACTTTTTGCTTTACTCAATGATGGTAATAAAAGACCGGCTAATATTGCAATTATAGCTATTACCACTAGTAATTCAATCAAAGTAAATGCTTTTTTATTTTTCATAACTAATTGTTTGTTTTTTTAAATTATACTTACCAATTCTATAATAACCAGTATTAGCTGTAAATTTTATCAGATAATTGTCTGTTTTAATAGTCATATCTTCTTCTTACATTCTTCTTACATTCTGGTTCTACTCGATCTTATAACATGTAATCCGCATGTAGGAATTACTTGTGTCATCAAACAACCACACTTAACATGTCTATTTTTAGTTAATATCATACTCTTATAAATAGAAAATCCCGCCAGAACCTAGCGGGACTTTGTCATAAATTTATTATTTGATTAAACCTTATTTCCAAGTCTCTTGTTAACAATAGATTGGACTTTCCTTAAAAAAGCAGCATCATCTGTTTTACCATCTCTTTCAGCAGCTGCTGCTTTTCTGGCAGCAATTACAGCATCACCAGTAGTAATCTTGCCATCACCGGTTTGATCCAATTTCTTGGTAACCTTTGGAGCTGGTGGTGATTGTTTCTTAGGCGCTTCTTTCTTAGGAGATTCTTTTTTAGCTTCTAATTTAAGTTCTTCTAGTATTTCTTTGATTAAATTTTTAATTTCGTTACGCGTCATATAATTTCTCCTCTTAATAAATATATTTTAAAATTTAAATTACCAATATTTTCTTTTACCTTTATTGCTCAATGATTTCATTCTATGACTTCTATAAAGCCAATATCCAGCTGTTGTTTGATCTTTTGAGCACATATACGTCTTAATTCAGTAAGAACTGGACGTTTTTCAACCTCAAACTTAACCATATTATATTTGTCGTTTTTAAACGTAGTTTATTTTTTTGTCTTTTAAAAGACAATAAATTTTACCATAAAAAATTTAATTAAAACTTTTACCACAACCACAAGTGCTTGCTGCATTTGGATTAATAAATTTAAAACCTCCGCCCATTAATTCATAAGAATAATCTAGTTCAGCCTCTTTAATATAATTCGCACTAAAATTGTCTATGACTACACTCACACTTTCATATTCATATACCAAATCATTGTCTCTGATTTCATCAAATGTCATACCATACTGTAAACCACTACATCCACCTGCTTCTACAAATATTCTCAAACTTTTGTTTTTATAATCCTCTGTATTTTTAACTAAATTATTTACTTCGGTTAAAGCATTATCAGTTAATTTAATTATTGAAGTTTCTAATTTTATCATAATTTACCAAAATCTACCTCGGCCTTTATTACCTAAACTGCGCATACGATGACTACGACAACTCCAATAACCGGCTGTTGTTCTGTCTTTCTTTTGAGCACATCTATGTCTAGCAGCAAAACTTTTTCGACGAGCTTTATTGCCTGCTCTACTTCTCATATTTGGATCTCCGAATGTTACTTTCTTGATTTTACCATTTTTACCTTTGACGTAGACAGCATATTTTTTTGGTCCACCTGGAGTTCTAACTGGTCTATTAAGTGTAACACTTCTGCCACGATGTTTAGCTTCAATTATCAAATCTTCTTCAATTTCAATCGGAGCATCCAAATAAACTTCTCTACCCTCAAAAATTTCTTTTTTACCAAGGTCACTCTCAACCAATTCAGCGTCTGGATCACATAGTTCAATTAAATTATTGTAATATAACTTACGAACTTCTTCAATTAACTCAAAATAAGATTCACTATAAGTTCTAAAAATGTTTTCCATTAATGGAATTTGTTTTTCTAAATGATAATTTAAATTAGCTGTAATTACTGTATCTTGCAGCATTTTCATCGGACAAAGTTCTTGATTTTCAAATAAATCGATTAATTTAATCATATAATATAAATATTATTCATACTTGTTTGTTAGTTTTAATTCGCCAATTAGTCTCTTTTCGTTGTCATTTAAGTTTTTATCCAATTCAACACCTAAATCCTTTAACGTATAACTAACCCCAGTCTTTTTCTCTACATTCTTCATTATTTCTATAGTATCCACAACACTATCCAAAGTGGTCTTGTATTTACCAAATTCAACCGAAGAAGTCAAATTACTAAAATCAACAGATCTAGGAGCTATACCCTTTATTATTGATATTGCATATGAAGCAATATGTTCAAATACACTAAATATCGCGCTTGCAATTGGATTTGTAGCTGCCAAAAATCTCAATACCATAAAGCATATCAAGAATATTAATATGCCAGTAACCCCTATTGTCACAAACCTCTTCAAACCATACATGACACCGCCTAGACCCATCCAACTGTTTACTTCATTCACGGTAACCTGAAGGGCGTCTGCCTTTTTTGCCACCTGCGAAGCCTGTGTTTCCAATCCTTTTATTTGTTTTTCATACACATCTTCAATTTCTTTTTGTCTTACTTGAAGAGTCATAATCTCATCATCACGTTCTTTGAGTAGTTTACCGCCCTTTTGTTTTTCCTTTTCAACTTCACTATTCAATAGATCTGTGAGTTCTTTTATTTTGTTCAAATCATCGATATTTGGATTACCAGTGATGTTCAAAATTCTACCATTAAAGTCTATAGCAGTCTTGACTTGGACGGGCGGATTTGTAACAGATTTAAGAGAATAGTCAGTTCCACTAGCTAGTGTAGCAACTTGTTGTAACTTTTCACCTTCGTTTTTTGCCATTTCAACTCGGGTATTTGCAAGAACATCTTTGGTCTTTTGGACCTTTTCTACATTCGTAGATTTGCATCCGCTGACCAATAAAAATGATGTTAAAAATAGTGTAAATAGTTTTCTCATGTCTATAAATATCAATCCATACTATAAAAACTTGTATATTTCACCACTATAATATATGATACTAACATGTCAAAATATTGTGATACATCGTTAATTGACATCAAAAGTATCAATAAAAATGTTGCAAAAACACTTATTGAAAAAAATCATTACACTCACAAATGGAGTTTATGTACTGTAGCTTATGGTGTTTATCATAAAGAATATATAGAAAGCACATTCTTTGGTGGTTATAACGAAAAATTAATTGGCGTATTGATATACGGAAATGCAGTAGGTAGAAATGCCAGTACAAGCATATCTCCACTACTTACTAACAACAATGTACTAGAACTTACAAGACTGTGGATATCTGATGGTTATGGCAAGAATATTGAAAGCTATTGTATTGCTGAAAGTTTTAGATTATTAAACATCGAATATCCCCACATAAAATGTATATTAAGTTACGCTGACAGCGAGGTGGGTCATAAAGGTACAATATATCAAGCAACAGGATTCCTATATCAAGGGGATAATTATGTAGATATAGCACTAATGCCTAACTATAGTGTTAGTTTAAACGGTCCTCCTAATTATGAGTGGATACATAGTAGAAGTGTTTATGCTAGATGGAAAACACATAGTGTGGATAAACTAAAAGAACGTATAGGTAGAACATTTTGGCGCAAACGTGAAAGCGGTAAACATCGTTATATCAAGTTTATTGGCAACAAGATAGAAAATAAAAAGTTAGCTAAATCACTAAAACATAAAGTTCTACCTTACCCAAAAAATACTTCGTTCAAAGAAGAAGTAACGGAAATCCTTGTGGAAAATATCAATCAATTTTTTGAATAAAAAACCCCCAACCTTTCGGAAGGGGGTTTGTTTAATTAAAATTACTTATTAGAATTGACTTTAAAATTGTTATGACACCCAATTACATACTTTTGAGCCTCTTTATTATGAATCCATCCCTTTACTTTAATAGGATTGGGTTTTTTATTAACCTTCTTATACAACCTAAAAAAGTCTTCACACACTGTTAAAAACATAGAATCTAGATCATCTATATCTTCGTAATTATTTGGATTATATGTTGGAACTCCTAATATTTTATAGTCTTTCTTATCGTAATCATATGTTACTAATCCACCCACAATCTTAACCGTTATAAGAGATAAAGGTATAAGAGGTACGGTGTTATATATTAAAATATCGGTTGGATCTCCATCCTCGGATAAAGTTTGGGGTAAAAATCCATAACTGGCTGGATATTGAAGTGAACTAATTAAACATCTATCCAATCGTAACATGTTTAATTTAACATCATATTCATATTTTGCATTTGTATCTTTTGGTATTTCTACAATAGCATGAGCCTCAGTTGGAAACAGTATGGGTTGCGAAACATTAATTAAATTTTGTAGCATAAAACGGAGAACTAATATAAGTATATATAAATTTTATGATAATGTCAAATATATAAAAAACAAAAAAAACAAAAAAAAATTAATATTTTCTTTTATGTAATTTAATCGTGGTTAGTGATACACCATACTTTTCACTCAATTCGTTATTACTAAAATTACCACTCTTCAAATCATCAACAAATTCATTTTTTCTAAGCGCAAAGTTTCTCTTTTGTTCACTAATCTTACGTTTCATTTCATCACTCATAGCACCACGCTTTTTGCCTTTTAAGCCGTTATCATAACTGTAATTAATATTGCGATTAGCCAACTTTTCATTTCTCTCCTTATATTTAAGTGTACCAACGTCAGTACCATATTTAGCAACAAACCACTCTAATGTATAACGTCCTACAGCACGTTCTCGCTGTCTCTCCTTATATTTAAGTGTACCAACGTCAGTACCATATTTAGCAACAAACCACTCTAATGTATAACGTCCTACAGCACGTTCTCGCTGTCTCTCCTTAGCCTCATCACTATGTTTTTTACCATGCATATGACCCACATTATTTGCAGCAGTCATATTTTCTAAGATTTTTTCTTTATTAGGATTATATGTAAAATTATCTCCACCGTTAGCTATTGGACTGATATTATAACCAATATCACGCATATAAGGTTTAAATATATCTAAATAAAATTGTTCTCGTTTAAATAATTCACTTTCATTCACATTCTCCAAAATAACAAATTCAAAACCAGACTCTCCATAAAAATCCCACGCATGTTGCAGCTTAGGATTGATATGTTTATTTTGCTTTAAATCGTTTTTGTGTTCCCACCAACGACGGTCAATATCTTTAGCAGAGCCAATGTAAAACTTACCATTTTTAATATTTGTTATTTTGTATACACCACTTTTCATATAATATAAGTATATACAAATTCTATGGTAATGTCAAATATTTTATTTATGTGCAACAAAAAACCCCAACTTTCGTTGGGGTTTTGAGTTATTTTAATTGAACCAAGAATTATACGGTGTCAAGATCACTGATAAGAACTTTTCCATAGAATTCGGGGCGCACTACCTTCTTAGCGTAGCGGGTCATTACGCCTCTACGTGGTGTGAAGTTAGTTGGGTCATAAACCAATGGAGTTTGGATTAGTGGAATATATGGAGCATATACTGCACCGGTTTCTAGGAAGTTGCTTCCACGGAAACCAACCAAGATTACGTTATCAGTCATGTATGGGTTCTTGTAAACTTGGAAGCGACTTGCGAAGCTACCAACACGACTTACACCCATTGCGAACTTAGCTTGATCACCATCTGTGTTAACAACATAACCTGGGATTGATTCCAAGATAGTTGCTACGTCTGGTGAACATACTAGGAAGTTTGCACCACCACGTAGAGTCAATTGGTGAATCTTGTTTGAGACCTTTTGGATCTTGTTACCAAGAGTTTGGAACCAAGTGCTCTTAACGTAAGCAGTACGATTTGGTGAGCTGTTAACTACACGGGTGAAGTTAGCAACCGGAGTACCTGTTGTACCACCACCTGCAAAGCTTAGAGTCTTAGTGAACTCAGTACCAATTTGGGCTGACCAAGCTTCGGTAGTAGTACCAGTTACGGACTCGTTCAACATGTCTAGGATTTCGAGGTCGATTTCCATAGATACATATTCACTCAATAGAGCAGTAAGTTCTGCTTCTGCATCGATGGAATGATATGCGTTCAAGTCTTGAGCCAATTCTGGAGTCCAGACTGCTTTCAACTTACGGGTCTTAGCAACTATTGGTTCGCTGTTTAGTACCAAGTTTACTTCAGGAATACTGATATCGTCACCGATAGGTTGTGTAGCGGTACCAGCAGCATTACCAGAACCTTCACCTGCGGTCTTACCAGCTTCAAAGTCACCACGGCGATTATCTGTAGGTTGAATTGTGTAGTTCAACTTTGGAGTTTGTGCTGGGGTAGCAGCGGTACTTGATTGACTTACGAACAAGTTAATTACGTAGTTTGGTGCAGCAATAGTACCTGTATTTACTACGTTGGCGTAGGTGTTTAATACAGTTAGGCCTACGTTACCCGTAGTTTGCAGACCAAATGAACGTACTGCGTTCAAGTCAGCATTCCATACATAACCAGTAGCGGCTAAAGATCCGTTTGTGGCTTGAGTATTGTCGTTAATATCTAGAGCAATCTTGAAGACACCCTTAACATTAGTGCCTGACAATGAGGAGCTAAATGCTGAATCAAATTGTAGATCTTTCCAGCTTGCGGAAGTTACAGTTGCGTTTGCGGATGTGAATGCTGAACTCGTTACTACACGTTCAGAGTAAGCAAAACGACCTTGACCGTATAGACCATTTACTGCTGCATCGGTTGAACCGAACTTAGCAGAATTGGTACCACCGAACAAGCTAGTGCCTGGGGTTTGACCCAACTTACCAGTACCATACTTAAAGTCTAAGTAAAATACTAGACCGGATGGTAAATTCATTGGTTGAACGCTTACGAATTCCTTAGCAGCAATTTCAGCGAATACACGGCGAACTAATGGTAGAGCAACGCCAGCCCATTGTTCTGAACTGGTTGATGTACCAGTTGTAGAAGCTTCATCTAGCAATTGCTTTGCTTGGTTTTCTAATAGGATTGACATGTGTGCCTTTTCAACACCAGTTACGCCTTCAAGAAGGCCTGTCTTTTCCCACTTAGTTTGTAATCCACGGGTTTCGGCCATCAATTTGGCTTGTGGATTCATATTATTTGTTAATAGACTTTTTACATCCATAATATTTTTTCCTTTTTTTATCTTTTTGGTTTGTTAATACTCGCAAACTAATTACTTCTTAATTCCTGCGAGCTTTTGGAATCTTGAAGCCATCACATCAGCTTGAGGTTCTACAATGGTAGATTCAGGCTTTGTGCTGGATACTGGTTTGCTTGCCAAACCTTCGGTGATAGTACTTACAGTTGCATTTGTCTTCTTTTTAACAACTGATCCACCTCCATTAATTGATTCGGCCAAAACTGTATATGCCAACTTGACTTCACGAATATTTTTAGTCAAGTCGAAAGTGTTAATAATCTTCAACTTTTGTTCTTCGGTCAAAGTCTTGCCCTTGAACAACTTGTTGGTGTATAGCAACTTAGCATTTAACAAATTGGTTTCTGATAGAACACCTTTCAAATACTTGACAGTTTCTACGTGTTCACTCAATTGGTTCTTCAATGCTTCGTTTTCTTCATTAATAGCTACTAGAGCTTCTGCCATTTCTTCACAGGTTACATCCCCTTCAGATGGTGATGGAACTTGACCTGGGGCAGGAGCTGCGGATGCGGCTGGAACTGCTTCTGGAGCAGCTGCAGCTGGAGCAACAGGAGCGGCTGGAGCTGCTGGAGCTGCTACGGCAGCAGCGGCTGGATCGACGTTTTCTTCTTCAGTTTCTAGTTCTGCTAGAAGTTCATCTAAATTTACTGTTTCATCCATATCATCCATTTCCTCCAGGCCATCCGCATCTTTATTGATGCTTTCGTCTTTCTCTGGTTTGTCTGTGGCATCATGTCCGTGTCCGACCTCACCTTCTAGCTCTGCTAGAATTTCTTCAAGTTCTTCGCTGGTTACTTCGGCACCCTCTTCTTCTTCAAGCTTAGCAACTTCAGTTTCGTTACCACTTGTTTCGGTTGATGTCTTGTTAGCCGAAGCAGATGGAGATTTTGGATGTTGCGTATCAGCAGTATTACCCTTTTCACCGCCGATACCGGATGAAGCTAACTTTTCTTCAACTTTACCTTCTTTAGTTTCGGTGTTTTCTTCTTCAACCATTTCTTTCTTGAGTTGGTCTGCGAACATTTCTTTCATGCTCTTAGCAAAATTTTCCTCAAGAAAAGTTTTTGCATTAGCAATTGCAGTTTCACGAACTGCCTTTGCGTCTGCGATGCTTTCCTTTAATAGATCGCTCATATTAATTTTACCTTTCTTATATTGTTTGTGAAGTTATTATAGAACTCCAAAGAAGATTGATTTTTTGTAGACATCAAATGATTGACGTATTTAATAAATAAATATAATTAAAATGCATAATATATTAAAAAAAATCATATTTATTGTATATGCCTGCTAAAAGTGAAAAACAAGCAAGACTATTCAGATTAGTACGTGGATTACAAAAAGGTGATATATCACCAAATAAAGTATCTCCACAAATTCTTAAAATGGCAAAAACAATCAAACCAACTAGTGTGAATCATTTTATCAAAATTAAAGAAATACTTCACAAATTAAAAGAAGGATACAAAGAAAGTGGATCTGAATATACTCTTAGTAAGGCAAAAGAAATCATTGATAAACCGTTTGACCAAGTATTAAGAGAAAATGTTGGTCTACCATTTAATCAAAAAGAATTATTAGTATTTCAATCCAAACAAAATGGATTTGCTGGGTTTGGAAAAACAAATTTTATACACAAAAGAAGCACCGGTGAAATCATCGCGGATATACATAGTAATGATTCTTCAAAAAAATTTGTCTTCAAAAAGTTAGCCAATAATCAAAATAAAGGTCTTTATAACTATGCTTGTTTTATCAGAATTATGTCAGATGATACAGATAAACCTGAAGATAAAGTGTTTTATACACTAAGTAATATTTTTGAAGATGATGAATCTGGGAAAACCAAAGTCTTATCAGACTTTATTGATAGAATTAACTCATATGGCCTATAATTATAATCCAAAATTTAAAAATTACATTGAATCACAAGATAGTAATTTGAAATTTATTATTAATAAAGATAGAGATAATCATGATTTTAACTATAGACCTACAACTATGAAAATGAAAAACTTTCTTAATGTAGAAACTGAAGATAATCCTAAATATAAAATAATGGATATCGATAATCCAAACGGATGGTCATTTAATGAACTTGATACATTAGGTCACATGGGGTTCAAAATGGATAATGACTATGATATGACCTGCGAAGTAGAGATTCCATCACTTGAAATGGAAAATGAAAAACAATTTGTTAAGATTTATAAAGAAGAAGACGGATATGTTTTAGAAACAACTCGTCGTTACGTATTTGAAAGTTTTAATAAACTATTGGAATTTATTGATAATATTCCAACAAAGATATTTTAATTAGGTTGGTCGATATCTCTTGAAGAAACAATGCTAACTGAATCAGGTCTACCTTGTACTTGATACGATTGAGGAGATTCCGTAATTGGATCCGCAATCTCAAAATAACGTTCTAGTTTCATACCGATTTCTTCATAAAGCATTTCAAGTTTGTGTTCTATTTCTTTAATCTTTTGTGATTCTTCGTAAAGTTTACCGGCCATCCTCTTTACTTCTTTCATATCACGTTCAACCATCTTAGCTTCCATCCAATCACCACACTCCTTTAGTGTGTAACGCTCGGCTAAATTAATCACATCAATAATTTTATGTGCTGTTTCATAAATAGATTCAGCCTTTAAGCTCTTGCGATATTCATTATAAGCTTTGATGGTTTCATATAGCTTTACTTTTTCTTCTTTTGTAAGAGGAGTATAAGCAACTTCGGTTGAATTCTCTACTAGATGTTTTAGCTTTATCATATGAATATAAATATTAGTTAAATTACAATTCGGAAAGAATATTATGAATTAATCTTTCTGCATTTGTATAAGGATTTACGATAATTTTATTATCTACACTTTCGTTGATTTTACCTTGTGGATACATGAATGCACCTTGTGTGCTTGGATTGCTTACAAAGTCAAAAGCAATTAAATCAAAATCATCTTGTACAATATCAGCACCTTCACGCATATCTTTCTTTACACTACCTAGACCACGACTACTAATACCCAATAGAATACCAGATTGTAATAGATCTTTTAAAATATTACCACTGGGTGTAGGAAGAATTTCTACAGTACCAACCAAATCTTTACCATCCCATCCCATGTCAACAATGTTATGGCTAACATTCTTTAAATTAACAACGGACGATTCTGGATGGTCAAGTTCGCCCATAGCACGACGTTGCTTTACAAAGTTTTCCATATACTTGTCAGCTTCACGTTTTAATACGTCTTCTGGATATAAACGACCATTTTGGTTCTTTGCGTCAGCACGTTGTAATACTCCACTAACTAATAATTTGCCGTCTTTTAAAGACTCATTTAATGAAGTTTTTTTAAATTTGAATGGTAATACATCAATTAATATTTGTTTCATATTAAGCAGTAGGTTGAGTTCCTGGTGGCTTTTCACCAGCGGTTTGTTTAGCAACTGCAGGCTCGTCAGATGTTACAACATTTGATGGTTGTGTAACAACTTGTTTATTTGGATCAACCAAAGCCTTTGATTTAGCAATTTGATATTGATCTTTAGGTTTCACATCTGCCTTTCCTAAAATTCTGATTTTAAATCCTGGTTTAATAAAGAACTTAGCAACTTTTTGTTTACTTTCTTCACGACCCGTTATTACAATTACATATCTATCATAATAATAATCAATATTTACTCCTGTAACGTTGATTGTATAATCTGCTTCTGGTTGTTTATATCCCTTACTAGCACGCACAACTATCTTTTTATCCAAAATAGCATCTTGAATTTTTCTTTGTAAATTAGTCTTTAATTGTTCAGTACTATCCTTTAATTTTGAATCAAAATCTGTAAAATCGGTTTGTACATTATACGATTGAACATTTATATCTACATTTGATGTTTTTGGTTTTGTTGCGACTGGATTAGGTTGAGCTGTTGACGCAGCGGTTGCTGGTTCCGCAACTGGTTGACCTTCAACTTCATGTTGTAATTTATAAATTAAACCACCAACGCCTTCTTTACGTATTTTTTTGACAAGTTTAATAGCTTGTTCGGTCATTGGCAATTGACCTTGTTCATGACCTGCTAAACCAGGATCCAATTCAGGATCACCATGTTGTACTAAACCATTTTGATCTCTATAGGTAGATACTGGTTCAATATTTTGAGCAGGTGTTACATAAGCTGGTTCACTATACATTTGATTTTCCAACTTATAATTTTGACTTTTTTTAACTTTCTTAGTAGGTGTAAATCCGGCTTGATGTACAACGCTTGGTCTAGCACCTTTTCTATTAAAAGCAAATGGTGTAGTACCAATATCACCACCCATATGCGCTCCGCCTGTAGCAACGCCCATAGTGCCCGTTGTACTAGCCTCATTCTTCTTTAACTCGGCATCTACCTGATTTTCTATTTTTTCACGATAAATTTGAGCATATTTTTTTACAACTTCTCCAAACGAATCGCTAGACTTTTTAAGATGATTTTTCATTTTGAATCTTATTCAGTTCCTCAATTAATTCATATGCAGTTAAGAGTGATGTCAATTGGTTTTCTTTTACCAATCCATTTATGGTTTTATTTGAAAGTTGTGTAATAGTCTCGTTTAATTTAATCTTAATAATATCATTATTAACAATCTTAGATGAACTTTCTTTCAATATACCAGATACTCTTTTGTATTCAAGATTCACAAATTCAGTAAATTTATTTGTATTTGATACATTTGTGATATATTCTTTCAACAAACGTTTTTGGTCAGGTAGTAAATTACTATACTTTTTGTTGAAGTTTTCAATTAGGAACTTATAAGCAATCAAACGAACTTCAGCAGTTTGAGAACTATACAAATCAAGTGGTTGTGATTCATTCTTTTTTATCTTAGTCAAATTCTCAACAACATATTCTCTTGATTCGATTAATTCTTCCACCCCAAACTTTACCTCATTAACATTTTCATTTTCAAACAATTTATATATTGATGCATACAACTTATAATTTGGAATCTTATTCTTTAGGAACTCATCGATATTATACTTTTCTTTTATTTCTTTTACCAAATTATACTTTTGTTTATTTAATTCACGACTATTAATCTTAGAACGAGTCTGCAAAACAACATCTAAAATACGATCTGCCGATTCTGGATTCCTAGAAGATTGTGATGATATAAAGTTGTATAATTGGAACTCTTTACCCAACTCCTTTGACTCGTTGAAATAATTGAACATTAGATTTTTCGTGAATGTTTCATCACGTCCGGCAAGAATATCAGACGTTATTTGTCGGGTAAGTAATTCAAATAGCACTCCGCTATTTTTAAACTTAGAATGTTTCGCTTTCTTATGCATAAGTTCCAATTAAATATAAATATATGTAAAGATTAAAATTATTCGCTATTTATACTTTTCTTTTATTCTTTTATATTATTTTCGTCCATAAAAGATGGTTTTTTTACAGACTCTTTCAAAACTTCCTTGGTTTCGAAATCTTTTAACAAAACCGACAATGACTCTAGCGACAACGGTGATTTATTTTTATATTTGTGCGTTGGTGATAAATCGCTAACTCTCTTGTTTTCTAAATTACCAAATGGGTCTTCTCCGAATGGGTATTTACTAGCATCCTTTCTACCAGTTTGATCTCTTTTCTTTTCAGTTAATTTTGGAGTTTCACTTCCACCACCAGATGATTCTGGGGGTGTACCACCAGCCTCACTGCCAGACTCAGTTCCTCCAGTTTCGCCACTACCCGCATCTCCACCAGTATCAGTGCCTCCAGATTCTTCTCCCTTTGATTTTAAGAATGCTAAAGCTGGATCATTACCATCTTCTTCAATTTGTTTAAATCTATAAATTCCTTTAGCATCATCGATTAATTGTTTTTGTAAATTAATCATATCTTGCTCAGACATGCTAAATACGTTATCATAAATCCATTTTTTGCTGAACAATTTTTGTTCTTGCATGTCTTTGGCTACTTCTACTTTGCTTTTCCAAACATCAATCTTTTCCTTTTCAAAGATAGTAGATGGGTTTGTTAATTGTAAACTAAAGTCTACCAACGATTCATCTCTATATCCTTGACTATACAAATGAATTACCGCAATCTTGTTCAATTCACTAACAATAATACGTTGTACACGTTGAATTGTTCTAGCAAAACGAATATCTTCAGCCGCCAATGTAGCCTTACCAGATAATGATTCATCATACCCCAAGAATGCCTTTGGAATCTTAAGTGCTGACATCATCTTATTGCGTAGATATTCAATATCATCTGTACCTGTCCATTCTAGTCCAGGCAAATTATCAATACTTGTACCACTATCGCCACCACGAACTGGTAGGAAAAAGTCTTCAACCATGTTTTGAAGGTTAAAACGTAAATTATAGTCACCAGTTTGTTGATCCAAATATGGAGTCTTTTTCATTTGCGCAATAATTCGTTCCATGTGATTATCAACTTCATTTGGAGGAATATTACCAATATCGACTTTAAAAATACGTTTTTCTGGAGCACGCATGATGCGATGAATCAACATTGCATCTTCCATTAAACTCAATTGTTTCCAAACACGGCGAGCACCTTCTAACATACTCTTACCATAAGGTAAGAAGTTACTATCACTCAGTAAACGAAAGTGTGCAATTTGATAGTTCTCAAGATCTTCAATTTTATTACCATATGGAAGATTAACTTGAAACTTAACAAAATTCTTATTTTGTAGATGTGCATTTTCAATACGAGTAACATAATATGAACTAAGTGGTTCAACCATGTATACGCCATATTCTGGACTGATATGTAACCTTAAATAAAAATCGCCATACTTGACCATGCTACGAGTCCAAGACCAAAGATTAAACTCAATATTAAGAATATCATAAAATAAATTGTTTAATATTTGTTTGATATCATCATTCGAAGATTGAACAGAGATAATGTCACCCAATTCATTTTTACTTGTACATTCATCCGAATAAATGTCTAATGCAGATGCGAGAATTGGATCCATATCCATTGTATCATAATCGCGAAATAGTTCTACACGACTACTTTGATAGCTAAGATTAAAGTCACGGGTATATTGATTATATGCGGTAGTTCTAAGACGATTAAAACGATCTCTTAAACTATTACGATCTGTAGCATATTGAATTTCATCAGTGTCAATTACCTTTAATTTCTTACCACCAATATTACGTACAATAACATCATTACTAAAAAGACGTTTTAATCTTGCAAAAAGCGATCTATTCTTTAATTCTTGAAATGATTTATCAGTCATATCTTACCGCCATATATATAAGTATTTATAACAACCAAGTTAAACTTTCTTTTTTACTGTTTATATTAGCATTTGGGTTGAAATCCCACCCTTCTGTAGGAGAACCAAATGGTTTTGTTAATATAGGAGAATTATGAACGCTGGATACTTTACTAATGCCTGCTAACATTTGTCTATTGTAAGCAATCTGATCATTTCTAAGTCTAAGTGCAGTTTCACGTACCCATAATCCTATTCCCATAGACATTACCAAATCATCATTGTAGCCACGTAGTGCTTCTGCTTTTGGTCCATTCCAAATAAAAACATTCAACTCTTCATATAATCGTTTCGATTTAATAATTACTTGTTTTTGTCTAAAAAATAACTCCAAATTACTTACAACTAATGGTCTGTTTTTAGTAGTTGTAGTAAATCCAGCAACCATCTTTTTATCTTGTGCATGTAATTTGTTGCTATATGTTTTTTCCACATCCACAATTGTGAGATCACTTGAACTATAAAACGTATGAGGATAATTTCTGTCAATAATCTGTTGAAGTGTACCCCAACCAACGTTATTGTTTTCTACAACTAATAGTGCATTATTATATTCAGTAGCAATAGTTACTAATAGATTGCCATAATCTTTTGTAGTTAATTGCCCTTTATATTCTGCAACTTGTTCCATAGTATCAACATCTATAACATGAAAAGCGCTGAAATCTGCACCATCGCCTCTAGCACAATCAGCTGTCACTAAATAATTCTTGCTATAATTTGGGTAATCCCATATCCATAAATCTTGATTATTACCTCGCCTTTCTATAGGATCTTTTATGTATGTTTGTTTATAAAATTCCAATACATCAACACTAACTACTTGATTGCCTGATGTACTAAAATCACAATCACATTCTTGCGCAGCACCCTTTACACCTGATAATTCTGTCTGATTATCTCTCCACGATTGATCTCTTTCTGGATGTAAATGCCATGGCAATTTTATTGTTTTGAATCCTTTTTTACCAGACTTTTCGTTTTCTTCCGATTCAATCCATGTTTTATGAAAAAAGTTACCAACGCCGTTCGGTGTACTTAATATAATCGATCTACCACCAGTAGATAAAGTATATTGTGATGATAACCAAATTTCTTCTATACCATCAATAAACGCAGCTTCGTCTATAATTAACAATGATAATGCTGATGAACGACCTGCTGTGCCAGCCGATGAGACAGCTTTAATTTGTGATCCATTCTTTAATCTTAATGACAATCTATTATCTTCCACACATGGCACTTTTAACCAACTAGGAAGATTATCATTAGCAAATCTTACCTTGGTAACGATTTCCTTTGCGGTTTCCTGTGTTATACTAATACATAAAATATTCTTATCATTATGGAATGTCATTAACCATAAACTATAAGCAGCAGTAAGAGTGCTAATACCCATCTGACGACTTTTAAGAACAATGTTCAATTGATTATCAACAAAGTCTTGTAATGCCTTCTCTTGAAATGGATACAATTCAAATCCAACTGTACCACGTATGGGATGTTGAATCTTTACATACTTCTTTATGAAGTATATAGGATTTTCAATACATTTTTTATATTCTTGCTTTATTATCTCTCTTAAGTTTTGCTGACTCATATTTTGTTTCTAATTCACTAATCTCAGCATCTATATTTTCTAATCTTTTTACTACGGCTGTTAAGTCTAACTCTATATTTTCACGGATTTTTGACATATCTGGCACTCCTTCCCAATGTTCTATAGATCCATCTTCTTCAAGAAATTCAACTGGTTTATTATGATTTTGGTCACACCAGTTTTTAGCCTCTTCAAATTTATTCTTATAATCCAACAATGCTGATTTTATATTCTTGAGTTCACGGATTTTGTTGAATGTATCCCAAATACCCAATTTTTTAAGATGAGTTTCTTCATTTATAAAACATTCATAACATAATCCAGACTTTGGCCATGTTCTATCATCCAAATAACTACCCCATCGAACATCCATATTGCAGTGTTTACAACGTTGTTCCACAACGATTGATGCTCGTTTTGAAACACGGCGTTTACTACCATTTTTCCAAATCCACTTCCGTCCCTGCCCATCCTCCCACTCATCACCTTCTTTGCGTTTACTATTTTCAAGATTAGAATCATAACCAACTTGCACGAATGGACGATTACCATCCACGTAATCTTTAATAATATCGAGATTGCTTTTACCTAATGCTCTTTTCATAACAAATATGTATTTATTTTATTTACCAAAACCACTTTGTAGTCCCCTAATAATGAAACTACCAGTTATTTTAAATGGCTTACTATGAATACTTGGATCTCTTACAACAATGCCTTCATGTTTTTCTAGATCACCAATTTCACTAGTAGCATTCTTGAGAATTTCATCGCCCAACTTGATTGTAGTAATATAAACAATAATATCATTAACTATCTTGTCTATGTCTTGACCCTCAAAATCTCGCGTAATATTTTTACTTGCAGCTGCTTTCTGAAATTGTTCACGGGTAATTAACGGTGTTTGAATAGTTACATTAGTCAACCAATCTTTCAAACTCTTGGTTACTGGTTTTCCTTGAGGATACAATGTAACTTTTTCGCCCAATGGTTTTGAAAGATTTGGACGAGTTTTGAATTTAGTATCAACACTTCCTAATACTTTAAATCCATATTTCTTAGCAACCAAATTCAACTTATTGATATAAGATTGCATTGCGGTTTTATCATAAGAAATTTCAGTAGCTACTCTTGATTTGACACTACCGTCTTTACCAAATGTCTTTGGCTTTATTTCTTTTAAACCATGAATTGCCAAAAAGTTACCAATGTCTTCGTATCCAAGAACGTTTGTTTGTCCTTCAACATATTCAATGTTCAACAAAATGTTTGGATTGTTCAATAACCCAAGAGCTTTCAATTCGTTTTGAGTTGTTGGTATAGCTTCATCAAATATTTGAATGACTCTGGTACCAATTTTAATGAACCCATGTTCTGAACCTGTTTCTTGATTTGGTAAAAATCTAGCACTTAGATCTTGTGGGCGCATTCCCTTAATGTCTAGTGGTTTCGCACTACCACGGTCCATCACAAATTCTCCATTGACTAAACGAATACTAGCATTGACACCATCAATCTTGACACTACCAGTTCCTTTCTCCAACGATGCGATTGACTTTTGAAAAACGTTTATAAATTCTTTTGCAGTAGATGTAAAATCAAATGGATGCTCCATATGACCACCAGCACCACCTTCTTTGAGAACTTCCGACAAAATATTACTTAGCTTTATCATGGTTTAATAAATGTTTTTTCAAATGTAGACACACCCTTCAAATAAGAACGAGCAGTTTCATCAAGCGCGTTATCTGTAAATTGCCAATTCCAAAATAATTGATCAGGCGTTTTAAATCCAAAAAATTCTAGAACATTTTTTTGAATTTCTGCTACATCTTTACCATTCCAATTTTGTCCCACAGCAATAAATCCGGCGTCAATATCTTTTACAATATTTTTTTCTCCTAGAGTTGAATGTCTATTTTCAATCCAAGTTAGTCTTTCTATAAGTTTTTGATAATAACTGTTAGCTTGACCCCATCTTA
>Ga0194127_10001925_pt1 | contig 29248 bp, 25 predicted proteins | sample TA2KigC100mmetaG_FD_148624 | JGI IMG/M metagenome (GOLD analysis project Ga0194127, IMG submission 148624) | Freshwater microbial communities from Lake Tanganyika, Tanzania - TA2015036 Kigoma Deep Cast 100m | ecosystem: Environmental > Aquatic > Freshwater > Lake | place: Tanzania: Lake...
AAGCTCCTCTAAACGGCACTCTATCCTGGACTCTTCTGAATCCAATGACTGTTCTTGTTTCTCGCTATTCCCCTTTCCCCTGTTTATGCGGGGTTTTTCTGTAATGTTGTTTTTATTTTGCCTCATGCCCCCCAGTTTAGCTTATCGGTCTTTGTTTGTCCAGTAATATTTGTGGAACACGGTAAGATTAATAAAGGGGGATTCAGGGGGTTGTGTTTTTTTTGAGTCCCACACAAGTCCGTATTTCTTGTGCTTCTTCAGCCGCTTTATTTCCTGAATTAAATCTTCTTTCGCCCAATCCTGATAATTATTTTTGCCCATCATCTACCTGCAATCCTTCACTTTTTTCAGGCCTTTCATTTCCTCACCACTTCCCAATATCCGCCCTTATCGGGGCCGATGCGTTCAAGCAGTTTCTCTTTTTTCAATTTTGCGATATTTTTGTCAATAGCAGTTGTACTAATTCCAATTCTTTTAGATAAATCGTTTTTAGAAATATAGGGATTCTCTTTTACTAACTCTAAAATCCTCTTCTGGCTTTCTACCAACCTTTCTGCCAACCCTTCTACCAACCTTTTCTCCGACCATTCTACGACCTTTTTCCGGGTAGTTTTTTCTACCCCCTTTTCTACCTCATTCGTCTCCTCATAATAGCTTTTCCGTATAAATGTGGTGATAAACTTAGTTCCTGCTTCACTAAATTTGGTATCTGGCTCTTTTGAGAGTATAAGCTTGATACCTCTGCCCCATTTCTCGATGAAATGTACACGATGAAGCATCTCTGCAATCAACTCGTTTCTTCTCTCTGAGACCATTCCTGTCCTGATAGTCTCTATGGTCAGGCCGCCATAAAGCAGCCCCGGACTCCTTATCTCAACGCGGTCTTTAAAAACAGCGACATTAACAGAATCAAACTCCCGGTAATCCCTATGGCAGAAGGCATTGATTATGGCTTCTCTGAAAGCTGCCTTGTCAATCTCAGGCACGTCTACCCTCCTCAGACCTTTCAGCTTCATGCCGATATGAATATTTTTCAGGATATATCCTTCAGCTTTTTCGATCAGGGAGAAGATGTCTCCTTCAAAATCCTGCATGTCAATGGTAAATGATGTGTCTGTTGTGCCGAAAACGGCGCATCTGAGCCGGGCATTAGGGAAAATGGCCTGAGGTTTTTTGGCAAATAAGATTATGGCTGTATTGAGGAGCTTTCCATCAGATATAAGCCTTAATTTTTCAAGGGCATTGCCGACAGTATCATACCTCAGCCCCGATCCTTTCAAAAAGGATTTAACTTTCTTTGCGCTTATGTCGGTGACCTTTGCTTCTTTGCAAATGTCCGTATCCCATCTCAATTTATCCTTATTCTTTCTGAGAATCAGCTTTTCAAGTTCTTTAGCGCTTAATTGCCGGTCTTCATCAGCAACCCTGATATACGCCCTGCCATACGCAAAGTACGGAATATCATTTCCCTTGAACCTGACTTTGATGCATGATTTCCTGTCTGCCTTAATATGGTTTATGTGAGGATAGATTTTTGGTTCAATATTGTCAGCAATGGATTTTGATACATCACGGATTGTTTTTTCGGCTACATTCTGGCCAATAACGACACCGTTGTTTTTAATTCCAAAAAACAATTCGCCATGCTGATTTTTATTGAGGATGGACACGATTGATATAACCGCCTCTTTAATCTCAGAGGTAGATTTTTTAAGTTCCAATGTTTCGGATTCAATAAATTTCATGCTCTCGTTATACCGGCTTGCTGTTCATATGCAAGCGTTTAAGAGTATTATTTGTTTCGTTGTCTGCGGAATGAACGGTTGATCTTCCCATAGTCTAAACCTTGAATCAGTCCCTTGGCGACTTTTTATAATAAGATAAAACCCACCCCTGAATCCCCTCCCAGGAGGGGACTTTTCTCATCCCATCTCGTAAAAATGTAGAGGCAATTCATGAATTGCCTCTACAAACAAACCAGAACTCTGACAGGGTTTGAAACCCTGTCAGAGTTAACCCGATTTGAAATTCCTATACTTTAAAAGTAGTTTGTAATTCCTCAAAAACCTGAGGCAGGCGATTATCAAATTTTTGATTAATTTCCTGGTAATCTGCCCCGATTATGCGCATGTAAACAGGATTATCAAATATCTCCTGTCGCGTTGAGGTCATTATTGTCGGAGATAATTGCCTCGGCATAGCGCGGGCTGGTTTCATCTTCAGGTGCGGCAAAAACTTTGTTAAGCGCTTTGGTGGGCATGGTACAGTGAGGTTGACTGACACCAAACAAAAGAACTTTTTCGCCGTATTCAGTATGGGCTTTTATCTCTTCGGCGATGCGCAGGCATCTGTCTTCGGAAATGTATTTGCGCTCCAACTGTTCAAGCATCAGCTTTTTCTGTTGATCCAGTTCAATTCTTCTTCTTTCATCGGGATCAAGAACATAACTAAACTCAACGCCCTTTTCGCGCGCTAATTTGGTAAGTTCGGTTTCAATTGATAAAACCTGATAGGGCGCTAAAAATTCTTCGCCAATTCCTCTCGTCAGGTCAAATTGATAGTCCGGCTCTCCGGTTTCGCACCCAAAGAGCTTGTAGGTATCCAATATGGCAAGGTCTTCTTCTGAAAGGTCTTTTCCTTTTGCCGCGATTGCCTTCCGTGGGGTGGCGGTTAGCCCGATACGCGGGCAAAGAAAATGATCAAAAATGAGCTTTCTATTGATATTGGTAGACCTATGGCATTCGTCCACAATAATCAAATCATAAAAAGAGTTTGGAATATTTTGATAGATATTTTCCAGCGTGTCTATGACGACTATGTGAATTTGTGCGTTTTTGTATTGGCGGTAGTTTGATGAAGTAATTCGCACTGCCGAGAACTCTTTGCTAATAAGAGAAAAACCATCATTAAGCGCCTAGTCTGCAAGCATAATGCGGTCAACCACAAAAAGCACTCGTTTCGCCATGTTATACTCAAGAAGAGCTTTGACGAAGGCAACCATTGTCCGGGTTTTTCCAAGACCGGTTGCCATGTGTACCAGCATTTTTTGTTTGCCCTCCCTGTAAAGCTTTATCATCAGGAATTCCCATCCATAATCCGGGCAGATTTGTTTGGCTATAACTCCTTTCCCTTTCCCGGGATCATGCCCAAATTTTTGCAAAATTCCAAAAGAAACCATGGCTCGTTCCAAAGCTCCAGATCTGGAACGTAATTGCTTGAGAAGCTTCGCTTCTCATAACAGGAAGCATGAGCTTCCTTCACAATTGTGTTCCCAAGCAGAGGGGAACTTGGGAACAAGAGTGAAAAGACCAAAGCGTTGCAAAAATTTGGGAAGGTTAATCAAGTATATTATTTCAACAACCCTAATTTCCCGTAAATGGTCTTAAAGTCAATTTCTTTCTCCATTATCTCCGTCGCGTGCTGTATCTTTGACATGTTGTTCAATTGAATAGTATCGGAGAGTTTTTCGCATTTTTCAATGGTTGTTGCCGTATCATCGCTTACCACCATTACAGGCACATTCATTTCCTGCGCACGGCCCAAGATAGAAGCGTTCGGATAAAGATCTCCCGTGAGGATCAGGCATTTTGTGGAGGTTTCAAGGGCGGCTACATGGATATCACTGCGATCTCCGCCGGTAATAACCGCCTTGTCCGGTATTTTTTTGAAATGCCGCATGGCGCTTTCAAGGTTCATTGCCCCTATAACGAAATGCTCGATCAACTCGTCTGCTTTTTCTTCGCAACAGAGGATTTTTCCGTTGAGGGCCGCCATAATGTCTCTGATTGACGTTGCTTTCAGGAAAGGATCTTTCCGGATAATTCCCAGGGTATCAATGCCATTGTTTTTCAGGAACGGCCGGATGGTGTTTTTCATATAATCCAGTTTGGAAGGGGGAACCAGATTAAAAACTACTCCAAGCAATTTTTCCTTTAGTATTTTTGAAGCATAAAGAAATCCGTCAAGCATCTCAATGTATGATTCGAATTTGTCTATAAATATTACCTTCGCATCAAATTCAGTGATGAAATCCAATTCGGAAAATCCGAGGCATGTGCCGCAGGTTAGCCTGCCGATGCCCCTGACGATCATGATGTCTTTGCCAGAAGAAGCAAGGTCAAACGCCTCTATTGTTTTTTTGCGGATATTCAGGGTTTCACCTTTGACAAGGCGGTTTAACACATCTTCCGTAAATATAATCGGGCTTATTGACTGTAACGGTTCGTTTACCTCAAGCGCCTGGGAGAGAAAAACCGCATCCTTGTCGGTAAGTATGTCATTCACAAAAACCGGTGAAAACCCGACAGGTTTGAAATAGCCGATGTTGTAGCCGTCTTTTTTCAACTTTAGCCCCAGGCCGGCGCAAATGAGATTTTTCCCGGAGAGGGATGAAAGCGAGGCGATAAATATGGGTATCATATACCCTCCTAACCTGATAAAAATGTTCTAAAAAGCGTTACCACCAATTCGTTTGTTTTGCTGAACATGTATCGCTATGCGGGCATCTATTGCAATGGCACCCTTTCCTTCGGGAAATACCACCAGCGGATTAATATCCATTTCGATTATTTCAGGAAAATCCGTTACCAACTGAGAAAGTCTCAGAATATTCTCAACTATCGCGTCCATATCAACCGACTTCTCGCCGCGTACACCTTTAAGAAGAGGAAACGAACGGATTTCCCGTATCATTTCCCGCGCTTCGTTTATGTCAACAGGGGCGATTCTGAAGGTTACATCCCTGAGCACTTCCACATAAATGCCGCCAAGTCCGAACATTATCAAATGACCGAACTGAGGATCATATGAGACGCCAAGAACTGTTTCCTTGCCGCCGGCAACCAACTGTTGTATCATAATGCCTTTTATTTCCGCTTCCGGCATATGGTGTCGTGCTTTTCGCATAATATCGCTAAAATGTCCTTTTACCTCCTGTTCATTTTTCACGCCAACGACTACTCCGCCTATATCCGATTTATGAAGTATATCGGGGGATGAAATCTTCATTACGACAGGATATCCCATGTCTTCCGCCGCCTTTGCGGCATCAGCCTCTGATGTAGCAATAATGCTTTTGGGAATGGCAAAACCGTAGGCGGATATAACATGTCTTGCGCTTTCTTCACTCAGATACGCAGCCCCGGTTTTTTTGATTTGATTAAAAACTGTGCGTACGGATTCTTCATCTGCAACGATTTTTTTTGTCTCCGGCGCTGGTTTTTTCTGCCATAAAGTATATTTATACATTGCCTCAATGGCTGAAATTGCGCGTTCCGGGAAAGGATAATTGGGCACTTTTTTCTGGCACATGATTTTTAGGGCGCTTTCCGTTCTTTTTCCGCCCATAAAAGAGGTTGCAATGGTTTTGTCCGTCCGGTTTGCAATTTCACAGATCACCTCTGCTGTTTTTTCTATTTCCGTCATCGCCTGAGGTGTCAGTATGGCAAGGATCGCATCCACATTCGGATCTTTTATGACATTTTCTATGACAAACCGGTAACGGTCCGATTTCGCATCACCCAGCACATCTATGGGATTATATACATTTGCCATGGAGGGCAAAGAACGGCGCAGCGTTTCTATGGTGTCTTTGGATAATTCCGCCATCTTCAGCACAGAACGTTCTATTGCATCTGCCGCAATAATCCCCGGCCCTCCCGCATTCGTAACCAAGGCAACCCGCGCGCCTTTTGGCAATTGCTGATAACTGAATATTCTGGCAAAATCGAAGAGTTGTTCAATTGTATGGGCGCGAATCACCCCTGATTGTTTGAATGCCGCGTCGAATGCCCTTTCTGATCCTGCAAGCGTGCCTGTATGGGAGGACGCAGCCTTTGATCCCGCGGCAGTGCCTCCTGATTTTACGAGGATGAGAGGTTTCTTTTTTGAGACTTTTCTTGCGACAGCAATAAAATCTTTGCCATTTTTAACGCCTTCCAGATAGCCGAGAATCACTTTTGTGTTTTCGTCTTCATGCATGGCATTAATGAGGTCGACTTCATTAATATCCGTCTTGTTCCCCATGCTGATAAATTTTGAAAACCCGACACATTCATCAGCCGCCCAATCCAATATAGCGGTGCATAAGGCGCCTGATTGTGAAAAAAAGGCAATATTGCCCTTTTCCGGCATATCGGCGGCAAACGAGGCATTGAGGCACGATTGGGTATCAATCAATCCGAGACAATTTGGTCCCAGCAGCCGCATTGAATGGCGCGTTATTTTCTGATAAAGATACTGCTCTCTGATAGCCCCCTCAACACCGCTCTCTTTAAATCCGGCGCTGATGACAATAATTGAATCGATTTTCTTTTCAGCGCATTCATCTATGATTTCCCCCACACAGTGTGCAGGCACGACTATTATAGCGAGATCAAGCTTGTCATGAATTTCATTAAGACCAGAATATGTTTTCAGCCCAACAATCTCTTCCGCCTTCGGGTTTACCGGATATATCCTCCCCTTGTAGCCATATTGAACAAGATTTTTCAATATATCATGGCCGACTTTGCCTTTTTCACGCGAGGCGCCGACAACAACAACTGTCTTAGGAGAAAAAAAGTGTTCCAGCATATTTATTCTATCCCCAACATGTCCTTGTCGGAAGAATAGCCATCATCGCTATTCGTTGTCTTGTCTTCAGTGTTTTCCGTCTTCGGAAGCACTTCAAACATATTTTGGATGGATTTTCGAAAAGGCTTAAACGGCACCGGATGGATTTCCGGATTTAAGAAGGTGCCCTTGATTTCCACAATAGTCAATTGTTTCCGAACGCCGCTTACCACAAGGTCAAACAAATTTCCCACGATGGGAAGCTGGGAAAGGAACCCCTTGTCCAAACCGGTAACAACCGTAGCATCGAGTTTGCCATCGAACCCAATAGTGCCTCTTCCTGCAAGTTCTATGGTATCGCTGAAAATTTTGCCCTCAATGATATTAACGGTATTGTCCTTAACGCTGAAATTTATTTTTGCGGTATGAAAGCTTTCCTTTTGAGGAAGCCTTAAATTAAGAAATTTAAAAATACTAAGGATTATCGGAATGTCTGAAAGATACCCATTGGTGACGTTAAGCTGTCCTTCAGCGAAAAAATCCTTCGGATCGGCGCCGTGTCCCCAATACTTCACCCTCCCTCCAAGCAATCCAGCCCACTGTTTTTCATTGTGGTTGATTTTTTTTGCCAAATCTTCCAGCATAATTCTTGAAAAAATGAGTTCTCCGGCATATTCGTAAGGTTCCGTATTTGTTTTCACAGAAAGAGACCCTTCCACATGTCCGCCAAAACATTTCGCATCAATATGCTTGCTGGAAATTTGTTCTTTATCGATTTCCAGTCTTCCTTCCATTCCCCACAAGGCAAACTTGTATTTGTCATTGCTGATCTCGCAGTCTTTCAGGCTGACTTCAACATTCAGATCATTTTTTTCCGCTTCCTTAAATCCCTGAAAAACAATGCCAATATCTACTTTCCCGTGAGGATTAAGGATATTCCATAGCTCATGGTTTATTGCTATTTTATCGGATATTGCCTCTAAAAAATCCTTTGCAATATACACATTGGGAATGTCAATATTAAAAATTTTCCTTTCCGTTTCTATATCATAAATACCATTAATTTCCATAAAGACGGATTGATTGTTGCACATGGCAAAACCACCGGTGTTTTTCAATAAGATAATATTATTGCACAATTTTATCGGACCATTTACATATGACAGAGGAAAGGGGAAATCCGGCGAATTGATAGCGATATCTTTACAATTAACCACTAAAAATACACTGCCTTCCGTATCTTCCCCTTCGGAGTACTGAAATGCGACGTCAGCCAAACCGGTGGGCTGTATTTTTGCCCACACTTCTTTACCGAAACGCGGAATATTTTCCAGAAAATTTTTATTGAGAAAAAGGTTGGGGACGTTTGCCACAAGTGTTTTTTCTTTGCCTGAAAGGTTAAATGTCCCTTTCAGGTCAACTTGTGATGTATAGGTATCGTTTTTAATATATCCGGTGATATCTTCGAGGTACAATTTGTTGTTATTGAGTTCCAGGATGCCGTTCAGGTTATACAGGGGAAGCGACCAATCCCTGTATACCACATCAAGCGAATTGAGATTAATATTAAAGTCATAGTCCATTTGTTTCAGATTGTTTTTGTTGTTAAACGTGGCAATACATGAAATATTCACTTTTCCCTTCGGTTGATAATCATCCCAAAGCTGTTTGCCGATATAAGGAAGCCGGCTGAGAAATTCTTCATTCAGCGTGGTATTGCGCGAATCTAATGCGATGCTCAGGTAGGGCATATACGGGCGAAGTTCTATGGATAAAGAATAATTACCCAGATGTTTGTCATTAATTGTGCCTCTTGCCATGATATTTTCAAGGGAACCTGCAAACGGTATGAACGAGAGGTTGATTCCCGATAGTTTAACTTCCGGGTAGTGTATTTCCGGGTTTTCCCTGACGTGGAGTTTTAAACCCCTGATTTCGATTCCCTGCCGCAATATATCCGCAAAGGCGGGCAGTTTTGCGCTTTCAATGCCTTCTTTTATTCCATCCAAAAGTGACCAGATACTTGTGGGTTTTTCTACGGTTAATTCCGGTTTAATGGCAATGATTTTAACAATATTGAGTTCCCTCTTAAGCAAACTCTTCTGATCATATTTGATTATCACCTTCGGACATTTAAAAACCTTGTGCTCCAGTATTCCTGATGATTTGCCAACCAGAGTAATATTATCAATAGTAATGCCCTCGACAAAGTCAAAATGTGCACTTTCAATTTTTATATCGCCAAAACTTTGAAAGGCATCTACTATTCTGTTTTTTATTGCCCTGTCTGATGTCAATTTGCCAATGAAAATATATCCGGTAATACCAGCCCCGATAATAGCCAGCAGAAAACAAATGAAGATGATCAGCACTATTTTTTTCATTAGCAAGAAGCACTGTTAATCTGATTATTAAAGAAATAAGATCACTGCCATTCAATATTTATTTCAAGTGTAATCTTACAAAAGACTTACGTAATCGTCAATTTTCTTACGGGTCTTCTCAGTTCCTGCGGGTCAATTCCTTCTTTCATTGCAGCAAGAATCCCGCCTGCTTCCCAGTAATTTTCTGCAACGATCACATTCTTCATTTGCAAAATATCCGGTGGGGCTTTCATAACGGTCGTATTTTCCTTCACTGCGATAACAGGTATTCCCCACTTCTGGGCTGCAAGTGCGGGAACACCGCCCATGCAGGTATAGGGAAGAACTATTGCATCGACGTCCCTGACACTCACATCCCCTCCATGGGCAACAAGCCGAGGAGCCCTGCCCAGTCCGCGCAAAACACTTCCGAGATATGCCGGCCCTATTGCTTCCGCAGCAGCCCTGGGATCAACCGTCCCGCTGTGCGTTTCACGGTAAATTTCATACTTGCTCAGGAGCGGGGCATGCGCGGCAGGCAATCCAAACTTTGCGGAAACCAGATGAGAAATTATAGCTTCCGCTCCTCCATACGGATTTGCCCCTTTTCCATCAAAGTACGCCTTTAAATCCTTCATATCTATCCGGATATTAAGTGAAATGGCAAGCGCCTGGGCTCCTTCTCTTACCGCTTCATTGCAGGCGTCGATAAGTATCTGTTCGTGTTTGATCTCTCCTACGAAAGAATTGCTTTTTGTTTTTACCGCCCGCGTCTGCACCTCTTTCTCCGTTGTATGCAGGCAAACTATTTCTACTCCTCCGATAGTTCTTAACGCGTTGATTGTATTCATTGCAAGGTCATACCCCTCCTGCTCTATTCCCTTATCCAATACAATCCCGATCTTGTTTTTTTCTACCTCCTTCAGCTCTGTTTCACCCTTGAAAAATTTATCAAGAGAGTATCCTTCCACATAGAGAATATTTCTGTTCGCCAGATTAAGCGCAACTCCGTTTACGACATTCGGATGAGAAATCACCTTGTCGGCAATCGATGCAATCATATTGGTTGCAGGAGTGGCGTCTCCGACGTATCCGCCGATATCGGCCTTCACGCCTGTTGGAATAATGTGCGCAACAATAAATCGGTTCGTCATACGTTATTTGCCGGTATTTCTTTCCGCAACGGTATCTTTCTCTTTGATTGATGCATCTATCACCAGTTCTCCCATACTCACCCCGACAATTGCAAACCGCAGCACTTCTCCGGATATGTTATTTTTAAAATACTCCAGAATGTGTTCAAGCAGTTGCGCACTATCGACATTATCCCGGGGAATTTTTATTCTCGTTGAAATTACCATAATAACGCTTTCATTAATTATGTAAACAGGCAATATTTTTTATGGAAACAATTCTACTGGTGACTCAATTGTACATGGTAAAAACGAAAAAGCAAGGGGCGTGTATCGGTGGGTCAGCGGAAAGGAATTTTTGCATTTATAATTATTTCTTGCATCCCTTTCCATTCTGTGTTAAGGTTAAAAAAGCAATAACAATGCTATTTACTTAACAAAGGCTTCGTTCATGCATCCTTTTTCAAGTACGCAGGAACGAAGCCTTTATTCTTTATAGTATCTTTATAACATTTTGAGAAAGAAAGGAGGTTATAAATGAACGCATTTTTTATATGCCCCGGATGTGGCAACAACAAAGAGTTTTTTATTTTTACCAGTAATGTTCAAGCAATCAGGCAGTCGCCCGAACTCGGAATACGTACAAACGAAAGTGATTTACTCCCCAGCTTGCGGAAAAATGACACGTACATAGAATGTAAATGTTGTTTTCAGCGGCTTGAGTATGATAACGCTGCCACCACAGGAAAGAAGTACATACAAATGACCCGAAGGTTTTTATGAGAATAAAGAACGCTGTCGTATGCCATAAATGGCATCAAAGGATTTTCCCAAAAGGGGGAGCGCTGAATCGGCAATGGGTCGTATTTGTTTATCAATATAATGGACATAATCAATGTCTTTATGTTCCTGCTGGACGGGAACAGGACCTCTCATTGTCATAATGTAATAAACCTCACCAACTTCCTTGCCCAACATAAGCGCTGCTTTTACATGAGGGGGTTTCGTCTTTGTATATTCATGGGCATTTTTTCTAAGCCTTTTGTAGTAAATAAGATCATTGTCATACCTCCCGTTTTTCAAATCGGTGATGTAGTTCTTCACAAAAGCTTCTACTTCCTGAAGATTAAAAAGTTTTTCATAGAGTTGATATTGAAAGTTTTTCGCAAGTTCCGTCCAATCGGAACGCACATATTCCATCCCGACAAAATGAAGTTTCTCCCCTTGAGAATCTTTCACCTTACCCACATATCTCTTTTTCGCTCCTCCCTGAAACCCCCGTGCCATGGGAAGACAAAGCTTTTCGAAACAGGTTTCGAACTCTAATTCCAGAAACGATTCGACGTGGAAATCATCCTTTAGCCGTTGTCTCCAATACTCATTGAGATTCTTTGCCAGGTGTAAGGAAACATCCGAATACTCTCCGGATTGATGCTCTTTCAACTGCACAAAAACCGAATCGGTATCGCCATAAAGAACCTTATAATCCAACTCTTCCAGATACCGGGCAGTTTCCGTCAAAAGGAATCTTCCCGTTGAAGTGATACTATTCGGCAAGTCGGGATGATAGAAGCGGCAGCCGTACGATCCCATGACGCCATAGAAACTATTCATTAATATTTTTATTGCCTGGCTCATGGGCATATTTCTCTCTTTTTTCGCTTGTTCTCTTTTTTGCATGAGAATACCGATAAAATCAGGAAGGATGTGTTCCTTCGAGGAAAAGACATGGCCTGACGGAATGGAATGATACTCTTTCCCTTCTTTACCAATCAATCTCGATAACGGATCAATTTTAAATGTTCTGATGATGGAGGGATACAGGCTTTTAAAATCAAAAACCACCACATGGTCATATATCCCGGCAACGGGTTCGATAACATGCCCTCCCGCTGATTGTGCCCCTTGTTCAACATCGTTACAATCGTTGGCAACAAATCCTTTGCGGTGTATCCTGGGAAGATAGAAATGATCAAACGCCCTGGTGGTCATCCCTATTTTATCCATTAAAAGCCCGGATACTTTTGTTCGTTCCACAATCATCGGAATCAGGTTGGTTTTCTTGAAGATATCGGTTACAAGCACACAGTCATGAATATTGTACCTCGCCAATGCGGCCTTATCTTCCTTGAACATCCTGTTAATTTCGGCTACTTTATCTTCTTCATTGTCTATTGCCTTGCCCGTTCCCAAGAGTTTCCTGGCTACGGTTTCCAGCTTATAATTTTCAAATGTGTAAAAATTATTTCTCAGCGCAGACGGCCCGTCAATGACAACCCTTCCGTCAATGTGGGCAAAATATCCGGCTCCCTTCTTTTCCTCAATTTTCACCGGGCGATTCCCCCTGCCAAGGGTAAAGGGTATTTTATAATAGCGAAATTTCCTTTCCAGAAACAGGAGATCAAATCCTACTACATGCCACCCGATTATCAGATCGGGATCAAAGGAATGAAATACAGAGAGGAACGTTTTTACTACTTCTTTTTCCGAAGAGACAAAATGTACATATTCCTCATTCGCAACGTTACCCGCTTGTTCTCCCTGCATGATAACGATCTTTTGTTCCTTACCATTATCCACCATATGAAGGGCGATAGAATAGAGCTCTCCGGTATGAGCGTTTGTTTCTATATCCAGCGACAGGACTTTAAATGCGGGAGTGTAATCAGCGGCCTTAATTTCCGGATTAACCATTCTTTTCAACAAACCGGTTTCCCGCACTTTGCCATTTACCCTGACAGAGCCGTTTATAAACCGTTCCATCAAAAAACGATCCTCCGGTCTGATATCCGATTCATAGCATTGAATGCAGTTTGATTTAAGCAAATACCTTGCCTGCAACATCTCGTTATAAGAACGAAAATAAAGCGCATCCGCATTTATACGGGAAAAGGTGCGCAACGTTAGGGGTTTTCTTTCAAGATATTGAATGTTGGGAGGCAACCGGCAGTGGGAAGAAACAAAAAAGACCGGCTTGTTTATGAAGATAATTTCTACCGGCCCAAGATCGCTGGCGCACAGGAATCTTAGATAATTTTTATCTCCTTCATCCTCACTATGAGCCGTCAGGATGAAGGCAAGTATCGTTTCCATTAATTTGTATGTGCTGTTACTGCAGCAATTTTCGCAGTTTTTCCGGTATGGGGGAGGGTTTGCGGCTTGCATTAAGGCATGCGAGTTTTGTATATCCTTCGGCAACCAACTTGTCACTTCCCTCCCTGAATACTTTGTAACTAAATTGAACCGTTGCGTGCTTCAGTTCGGAAACCCATGTTTGGATAATGAGCACATCATCATAATACGCAGGGGAACGGAAATTACAGTGCGCTTCCGCCACGGGAAAATAGATGTGTTCCTTTTCCATTTCCGAGTAAGGCAGGCCATGTTGCCGCAAATATTCAGTACGCCCCATTTCAAAGAAGACAAAGAAATTCGCGTAGTAAACAATCCCCATCTGGTCTGTTTCCTGGTATCGTATGCGTGTTTTGATTTCGTGTATTTTCATAAAAAGAAAAGGGCACGGTTTTAACGTCGTGCCCACATTTAAAATAGCAAGGAAGTTCCTATTTCCTGAACGCCGTGAGGTAAGAGTCGCTGTAAACATTCTTGTTCATAATAATTTCAGCCGTAATCGCCGCGTCCATCAGGTCTTTATCAAGCACATCCATAACCGCCGCATTCAAACCATAGGAGATTCCCATTGTCAGGAAGGTGCGGGCAAGAAGCCTCTTTTCCTTTGTGCCCTGAGAAAAATTGCTCAATCCCACGTTCCGCTGAGGAGCAGGGTCGGAAATCATCTGTATCTGACTGAAAATATCGAACATAAGAGCGGGCTGCTTTTGGTCCACATTGATGGGGAACAACACGGGATCAATGAGAATTTTTTCCATGGGAAAATCATGTTCAACGGCTTTCTCCACAATCTGCATCACAAATTCCATTCGTTTTTCCACATCCTGCGGAATGCCGTGCTTATCCATAGTCAGGCATATCAGCGCCGCATTATAGTCTTTTGCAATATTCATATACTTATCCAGTTCTTCAGGATCACTCTTTGTGGAGTTGATTAATACATCATTTTTAACTACCGACAAACCGGCTTTCACTATATCCCATTTTTGGCTGTCAATGGCAATGGGAGTTTTCACGGTATCCTGAATAACCTCGATCAGCCATTTCATGGCGTCAGCAGGATCAGTTGCAGCGGGCCCCACATTCACATCCAGATATGTGGCTCCTGCGTCTGTCTGTCTTTTCGCCAATTCCTGAATGGCCTTCGGATCTTTATTTTTAATACTCTCCCTTACATCTTTAAACATACCATTGATACGTTCACCGATAGAAATCATCGTATGTTTTCCCCTTTTTAAAATCGTAATTTTAGTATAAACGGTCAATACATTTTTTTACTGCGGCTACGGCCTTCGGATGGTTCATCCGTATAATATCCACGCCGGACTGCAAAAGGCTCATTGCCGTAATGATTTCCCACATGGGGCCTCTTTCTTCTCTCGCACCCCATTGCGGAGCATCTTTATCGTCTGACTTTGCTTCTTTCGCACGCCATGCCTCATGGCCGACGTCGCAGATTACCGGCATTGCCATTAATTTATCGCCGGTTAAGGCCGCAATTCTTTCACGTTCCTGTATGGAATATGTGTATTCCATTCCATATCCCAGTGCGCCAGTCGTCTGGAACATGACGATGCGATTGAGAGGAAAATCCATTTCAGAGACAAGGATGTTTACCTGTTTTGCAATATTAATATCTACCGGCGAAAGGGTGATAATGCTATGTCCGTCAGCAAGGCAGGTAACGGTAAGCGTTTTGTAATTATCCTGAGTTACTACCCCGATCAGACAGTTTTCCCCTTTTACCGCCTGGCTTACTTTTGGCAAAATCTCATTGTCTTTTTCATCATGCTCACAACCCCAAATAATCAAAGGAACGCCAACAGCGGCAAGGATAGATTTCGCGGTACTAACGGTTTCTGCCGCGGATTTATTTCCTTTGTCAGGATGAATGCCCTCCAATTTCAAACAGATTAAATCGGCTCCATATTCAACACATTTTTTTGCCCACTGAGCCGGATTGTTCAGCACGTCTGCAAAAGGTTTTTTTAGTGTTTCCGGCCAATCGTCAGGCGGCATATCATAGACGTCCATCGCTACTACCGGTTTGTGTCCCTGACTTCCGTCAAAGTCCATAAAAGGAATACATTTTGAGCCTCCGACAGTAACCGTTTTTGCTCTTGTTCCGCCCTTTTCTTTTGTTGCTCCGATAGTAATTTCGTTTACATTGCTTGTCCATTTCTCAGCTACATTTGGTATTTCCATGAATCGTTCTCCTACTTATCCGTGTCTAATGAAAAAATCATGTTGTGCCGGCCGCGCTTTTTCCCAAGGCGGTCACTGGCAAATGCTGACGTAAAAATTCTCCCAATTTCCGATAAAACTTGCTCTCCCGCGATATTTCAAAAACGGAAACACCGCATGCGGCAGAGTTATATATTTCCTGGTCGAATGGGAGTATGGCAGAAATTTTAATTCCCAAACTATCCAGTTTCTGTTGTAAATTTTCATGAATACCATCTTCAGGCACACGATTTAATACGCAAAATTTTTCCTTAATTGTTATAGGAAGGGAATCTGCCAGTTTAACGATACGCTGCATAGTCAATGCACCGACAATGGTAGGTTCGCTCACTATCATTAATAAATCAATATTGTTTGTTGTTCTGCGGGAGAGATGTTCCATCCCCGCCTCGTTGTCCAGTACAACAAAGGGATACGTTGTGCCAACTTTATCAAGGTATTTTCGAAGAAGGTTGTTGACATAACAATAGCATTTCGGTCCTTCGGGTCTGCCCATGGTCAAAAGATCAAATTTATCTCTTTCGATAATCGATTCTTCAATGCAATATTCTATGTATCTGTCTTTCGACATTCCCGATGGAAACTCCGCCTTTTTCTCAACAATATCTTCCCGTATATCGGCAATAGTATTTTCAATGTGTAAACCAAGCAACGGGCCTAAGGAAGAGTTTGGATCGGCATCAACCGCTGAAACAGCCTTGTTCAATTCTTCCGTAATGTACCGTATGATAAGCGCAGAAATAGTTGATTTCCCTGTGCCGCCTTTTCCTGCAACCGCAATGTTATATGCCATAAAATAGATGTCCTTTTATTCTTTATTTAACTACTAATTCTTCTGCCACGGAGGGAAACTTTTCGATATTCGTGTGAGGAAGAAAATTTGCTGATACATATTCTTCCATATATTTATTGTTGGACATAAGATCGATATATGTCATTTTCATACCGATTTCCCTTGCAACTTCATGGGCTTCCGTAGAGAACAAGGTCATTTTAGCTCCGATTATTGAACTGTTTCCGACAAAATGGATTTTTGAAACGGGAATATCGGGAAGCATCCCAATCGTAATCGCGCCTCTTGTATCAAGATAATTTCCAAATCCGCCAGCGAGGAACACTTGTTCAATGCTTTCAACATCCATACCCATAGATTCCAGCAACGTGGAAATCGCGGAATAAATGGCAGCCTTAGACCGGATAAGGTTCTGTATATCCGCCTGTGTAATAACAATGTCTTTATTTTTTGCAGTTTCTTTCCTGCTCACAAGCAGAAACTCCTGTCCGTTATCAGTAGACCTCAATCTTTCTGTCTTTATCCCTTTTTGAAAATTTCCCGTTCTGTCGATAACTCCGCTTCTCACCAAATTTGCCAGGCATTCCAAAAGGCCGGAACCACAAATGCCTGTCGGAGGAACATTTCCAATAGTTTTATAGGTAACTTCAAAATCCGGAGTAATCGTTATTTTTTCAATAGCTCCTTTTGCCGCACGCATGCCGCAGGATATTCCGCTTCCTTCGAAAGACGGTCCGGCAGACGCTGAGCAGCAAACCAGCCAGTCCTTATTTCCCAGCACAATTTCACCGTTAGTACCAATATCAATAAGCAATGATATTGCTTCCATCTGATCTAATCTTATAGATAAAACTCCGGAAGATATATCACCGCCGACATAAGCCCCAACACAAGGCAATGTATACAGTAAACCATGATTGTTAATATTTATGCTGATTTCACTTGCCCTTATTGGCGCTACAAAATTAGCGGCAGGAAGATACGGTTCTTTTCTTATATTTGTTGGGTCAAGGCCAAGGAGGAAGTGGGTCATTACCGTATTGCCCGCGCAAACAACGGCATTAACGTCATGAATATTCAACGAATTCCTTTTTACCAGAGTGGAAATAAGATGGTTAATATCCTCCGTCAGTATCTCCTGCATCATTTCCATGGCATTGTTTTGGGACGCATACATAATTCTCTGTATGTAATCATCCCCATATTTAATCTGGGAATTGTAGGTAGCCTCCACGTCAATGGTTTCCGTATTCGATAAATTAATCAGGTGAGCGACTACCGTTGTGGTCCCAACATCGACAGCTACACCAAAATTGTGGGAGCTTACGTCACCCGACTGTATCTCGATTATTTCATATATTGGCCCTCTGTTGCCAAGGGTTACCGTTACATTCCAGTTGCTGTTTCTCAACAAGGTGGGCAATTGTTTTAAAATAGAGAAATTTATAGTTAATTTCTCTGACGGTATCTTCGTCTTCGATGATATGTTCTGACAGAGTCGTTCAAAGTCTGCCATATTATCCTCCATAGTCGGAGGCGGCAATTCAAGGTATATTTTGTTTACGAGAGGGGAATGTTTAAACTGTTCCACCCCCGGGCTGACTGCTGCTTGAGAACCTGGAAACTGCGGAAACGCTCCCGTCAGTATCTGGCTTTTATCTAATCTTGACTCTTCGGGAATAAAAACTTCAAGATCGTTTTCTATTACGGTTTTACATGCCAGCACATAACCCCTTGCAGCCTCTTCTTCTGAAATGTGGGAAGAAGGCATTCTCCGCACAGATCCTGGCTGAAGAATTACTTTACATTTACCACAGGTGCCATCCCCACCGCATAAGGCATTGATAAAAATATCTCCTTTATACGATGCATCAAGTACCGTCTTGCCCTGTTCTATTTCTACAGTAACATCATTGGGAAGAAAATGTATCTTATAGTGAGAATTTTCCATAGATATTGCCACAACTGTTTACGTTGATGACGGATATTTGATTAATTATGCCACTCGGTTTTTAAGTATGAAGGTATCCCTGAAGCTTCTCTGGGACCTACAAGAATTTCCCATCCAAGCGTTTCCTGCAACTTTCCGGACATGGCAGCAATAAGACCGGGGATAATTAACTTCTTGTGTTTCACCTTAGAGGCGACCTGACAATCTTCCATGGCCTTTGCAACAACTTTATCATTTAACTTATCACCCGAGTAGGCGGTCAATACCGAAGTGCCTCCCGTATCAACAGACAATATATATGCAGGAACACGGCTCGATTCTACCTCACCTTCAACCGTATAATAGGTAAGTGAAAAATTGGTAGTAAACATAACCGGTGAATTGTCTTTCACGTCTCCGATACTATACAGTTTCGGTTCAACCTGAATCGGTTTTTGCGGATCGGTATATAAATTTGTCCTTACGGTAAGCAATGGCATAATTCCCCAAGGTTCGCAATTGTTGACAACTACAATGCCGGCATATTTTGCTACGTAGGCAGAGGCCAATGAAATTTCCTGGTATGGATCTTGTTCGGAAACGAACGCAATGGCAGGGTATCCGATGGCGCGAAAGTTTTTCTTAAGAGCTGCGCGTCTGATTTTTGTCAATTTTTGCAATACCTCCTTGGGATTATTGCCGCTCACGTCCAAAACAATCTCTTCCACGCCTGCTTTTTTCGCACACTCAGCAAGATCTGCAAGTTCTTCAAGTTTAGGAGCGGTTACCGTCATCGGACATTTTTTTCCTACCGCCAATGCCGCCATCGATTCGCAATTTTGCGCGTTTGCGCCATGCAGTAAAGGTCTTTTTTCCGCACAGGCTGCAAGGGCGGTTTTCATATTATCCACAGAAGAACTGCTTAAAATAATACTATAGGGGGAACTCCCGCTTATTTTTTTTGCCGCTTCGGCGAATTTTTCCGCATTATTGCTCTTATTAATAAGGGTCACCAGATTAATTTCTATCTCAGTACCGACTCTTGTCAGTTTCATGCCATTGATTTTTTTCAGCCGTTCGTCGAATGCTGCAGGACTTAAATCATCATCAATAGTAATACCTATACCGGCAGGATGATAAAATTTTTCATCATGTCTGAATAATACATTTTCTTCTCCCACTTGTACCTTTTTATCGTTTACTCCAATGGTTACCAGTTTTATTGGAGGAGCCGATGCGGCGCCTAAAGTATTTTTAGCCTCTTCACTTACATCCGGGCAATCTGAAAGATTTGCCTTCTTCTGAGCCAATTGCATGGCAAAGGCAAGGCAAGTCGGCCTTCCACATTTTTTGCAATTTGTTTTTGGAAGCAACTTATAAATATCTAGTCCGGTTAAAGCCATTCTTTACTATCCTTTCAATAACAAGTTAGCAATTTCTTATATAAAAAAACACCCCTTTTGCCATTGTTCAATTATAAGGAAAAGGGGTTAGTATTTTATACAGGATTACTTAAAATATCAAGTAATTACCTATTTATGCATTAAGCTATATTTTTAAGTCATCACTGGAAGATATGATTTTATTGACCAAACCATACTGGCGTGCTTCTTCTGCAGACATCCAGAAATTTCTCTTCGTGTCTGTTTCTACTTTTCCTATTGTTTGACCTGTTTCCTCGGAAATCAAACGGTTAATTTTTTCCCTGCATTTAAGTATTTCGTTTGCCTCAATTTGAATGTCAGAAGCAGTGCCATGAATGCCGGTAGATGGCTGATGAATAAGGATGCGTGAACTTGGCAAACTGTAACGGTCTTGTTTTTTTGCTCCTAAAAGAATTATAACTGCCGCACTGGCAACAACCCCCGCGCAAACAGCCTTAACCTTCGGTTTAACAAAGCGAATCATATCGTACATTGCAAAGCCGGCATCGGCATCTCCTCCCGGAGAATTAATGAATATTTTAATATCATCATTACTCTCCGCTTCAAGGAGCAAAAGCTGCGTGATTACCCTTTCTGCCATTTTTTTGTTTACTTCATCAGTAACAATGATCGTACGCGTCTTCAGTAACTTCGCAATTAAATCCCCTCCGCCACGTTTCTTATCCTTCTCATCTTCTTCGTTGTCACACTTGATGCTAAAAAATGGCATTTCAAAAATCATATATCAACTCCAAGATAAATCCTATGAAAAAAAATAATTCCGCTTCACTCTCAAAAAATAACAAAATAAAGGGAACATGTTGTAAATTCTTACAACATGTTCCACTGATATTTATTCTTTCGCTGGAAAGGTTCGCTTAGAACATCGGATCCATAGTCAACGCAGGGTGATTTACTTTCTGCATATATTCCAATACTTCTTCTTCCGTCTGAGCAACGGTCTCGTCAGCAATTTTATTGAGAAAATCTTCCAAACCCAATTCGCTGGCCGTCCTTTCGAGTTGCTCTGAAAGTTCTTCTTTTAAGGCCTTTGGCATCCATACCACGCGCCCTAATCCGCCATCGGCAGAGATAAACTTCTTGCTTCCCAAATAAAACTTACTATGTCCCATAAAACCGGGAGTTTGAAGTCCTCCTCCTACGGTGCCTGCCATTGTGGAGAATTTCATACCGCTTGGGGTCATTTCTGTAAAATCACGGTCTACCACCATAATCCCATTGGTCATAGGCAGCATTGCGGAAATACATTCAAAACACCCGCAGCTTGTCATTGGATCGGTCATTATGCTGTAGAGACTTACCTTTTCAACCGCACGGTTCGAACCGCTATACAGAAATTCATTTGTGCCTTCCCATTGACCTAGCCTCTCGTCTATCGCCTTTCCTTTTTCTATGGGCTGATTTGGTCCCGTTGGATTTATTTCATACCCCGCTTTTCCGTCAAGCCAACTTACAGAACCGCACAAACCAGACCGTTCCGGGGTGACAATACATAAGTGAGAAGGAGCGAAGCTCTGGCAAAGCGTGCAACTGTAAAAGAGATTCGCAGAATCATCCGTCATGCCTTCCAACCGGGCGTCACGCTCCGCAAACGCAACGCGAACATCTTTCAACTTCTCTTCCACATCTTTCCTTTTTGTATAGAGTGTCACCTGTACCTTATCGAGGATGGCACCAAAATCGCTATGAAATTTCGCGTGAATAATCTTACCGATATGTTTAAGCCGTAAACCCGCTTTAAAGGCTTCTTTGCTGATACGGTGCCGAATGATATCCCGCTGCCCCATATGGAAAATACCCTGAGCCTCACCAAGGAACCGATGCATTTGGCGTTCAAAAATCGGCTCAAAGTCTGGTTGCATCTTTCTTCCTGCAACCTCTACCATAATACCAAGTGATACACCAGGCCCTTGCGGAATTTCATCAAGATCCGGGCCTATTACCTGCACCTTCCCATCTTCCACTTCATTGGTTTCCTTTGTGCAAACAAATTCGAATGCGGGAACCCCCGGCCCTCCGATTTCTATCTGCATGTCATCTTTCCTGATACGTTCACCTTCAAAGGCCGGCCCGTATGCTACCGGAATATCAACCCTATGGATAGAAATTTTTAAACCACGAACTTCGATGCATTTGTCCACAATTTTATCAACAGGCACCCTTGACACTACATGTTCATACGTACAAACCCCGGTAGGTAAAATTTCAGGTATATCGATGTTGGAAATGGTCGGGAAACCGTAGTTAATCGCTCCTGCGGCATTGGCATATTGTTCATCCGTTACCGCAGTTCCTATCGCTAATACAAAAGCAAAGATTCTGTTTTTATTATAAAGAAGATTTCGTCGGGCCTCTCCCGGCGGAACGTTTCCAAAAGAAAGGGCCGCCCTGTTTGCAAACCCCAGTGCATATACGGCAGCAGAAGTCTCTTTCCCAAAGGGCACTAACCTTGTATCCCATCCCATTTGCACCCCTTTTTCTTCCAATTGTTCCGCAAATGAGGTTCCTAAGTTATCTGATTGCATGAAAACATACAGATTCTTTGACTGAAGTTCCCTGGCAATTTTTACCGCAGTATCGGCATCGGGAGCACACCCGACAATTGCCGCGAAACCAGGCGCAGTTCCGTCCACAAATTCAATTCCTCGCTCACGCATAATAATATCATCCGCGGCGCCCAACCATATCCCATCAACGGGAGGAGGCCCTATCAGGTATTTGCATGCCTCATAAACCTCTTCGGCAAAAAGTGTCGCCATACCGGCATCCAGCGTATGTCCTAAATAGGGAACCCAGTGTTTTTCCGCAGGCAACGGCGGCAGCATGCTCCTAGCCATGCCTAGAATATGAACACAATCTTCCAGTGTTTTTACGGGAATACCAGTCATGGAATAAATGATAGGCAAATAATAAGCGGTATTCGGAAATTCGACTTTGCAATCACGCCCTTTTTGCGCGATTGCTTCAGTAAGCTTTTTGTCAGCTTTATCTACAATCTGATATGCTCCGCGTATTGCGGCAGAACAAATTATCTTTGACATATAACAACGCCCCTTTAATCCATATTGTTTTTAATGATGTCCCGCAGGTTTACATTCCCGCTCCAACGCTCTTCGTTCAGCCATATCGTAAAGCTTCCTTTCCTTCTTTACGTTTATACCGAGAGCCTCTCTTTTCTTTTCAATATGATCCATCAGCATCTTGCCGATCTTTTTTATATCTGGCTCGAAATCCCATCTGGCGCCCACCTGTTCTTCCATTTCTTTCGTAAGTAATCTCTGTAGGTCGGGAGCTCCTGCCACCGGTGAATTCATCCCAAATACCGTATAAATCCCTGATGCCACCAAATATTGTCCGATAGCAATAGCCTTTTCGCTCATCCATTCCAAACAGGCGCCGGCAACCGGTAAATCACTGATATCATTGCCCAATCCACCCTCTTTCGCCATTTCGGAACAGGCAATAAGAATGCGGCTGTTATCCACACACGCGCCGGAATGTAAAACCGGAGGTATCCCAACCGCCTCACAAACTTCTTTTAATCCTGCGCCACAGGCATCTTTCAGTTCCGGAAGCATTAAACCGCCGGAAGCACATTGCCCCGCCGCGCATCCCGTTGCAACAACCAGGAAATTGTTCGCAATGAGTTCCTTCGCCATGTCAACATACGACTGGGTGCATTCTCCGGCTTTCGGACTTGTACAACCCGCAATCCCGACAACTCCACGAATCCTTCCGTTGATAATATTGTCATTTAACGGCCTGTAACTCGCCCTGAAACGTCCTCCCAGCATATATTTGATAGTTTCGTGGCTAAACCCTGCAATAAGGTTGGGTTCTGCAGCGTCCGGAATAAATACCTTTTTCTTGTCACGGTTTTTGTAGTTATCTATTGCCATTAAGATTATTTTTTTCGCTGACTCCAATGCATTTTCATCCTCGATTTCAATGTGTTCAGCGCCGGCAATTTTCGCCTTGGATAATGTAGTTACAAGCTTCGTATGGTAATGTTTTGCCGTTTCGGCAAGGGCCTGCATTACGCATTGTATATCGACAACCATCACTTCCACCGCTCCGGTCGCCATGGCTCCTTCCTGCATGGTCATATGCCCGGCCATAGGAATCCCATGACGAACAAGAAGTTCGTTCGCAGTGCAGCAGAGACCCGCAATCACAACACCCTTTGCTCCCGATGCAGCCGTCGCTTTTTCTACTTCAGGATCACTGGAGGCCAAAACAATCGCTTCTGCAAGCTGCGGTTCGTGGCCATGAACAATTATATTTACATGATCCTTCTTTATTACACCAAGATTCGATCTCCCCTGCACCGGTTTTGGCGTCCCAAACATAATATCCTGCAATTCGGTGGCAATCATGCAACCTCCCCAGCCGTCTGCCAGAGAAACACGCATTGCCTGCTTTGTGAGATTTTTATAATCCTGGTCTCCTCCCATACCCGTCCTGTGCAAACTTTCCGCAATTTCCCGATCAATCGCACGGGAAGCTATTCCCAGTTTTTCCCATATCTTTTGACGCGGTTCCGGGGCTCGTTTGAGGAATAAAAGGGTTCCGTAAGGTTTTCCAAATTCCATTAAAGCCATTTCGCCGACTTCTTCCGCCAGTTCGTTTATTTCCCTGTCTTTGGTTTTTATACCAAAACACTCCGCCACCATTTTAAGTTTCTCTACATCTTTTATGCGGTAACCAGGGGCTTCGCCTCTTGCGGTTGACACTAAAAGGTGTGCAGCGGCACGGGCATGATCAGAATGACAAGCCGTTCCTGCCCCACACATACGAAGGAAATGTCTTGCGGCAAAGGTGTTCGCATCGGCGCCACAAACACCCCTTCTTGGTCCGTTGCCAAATGGGTCAATGTTGCAAGGCCCATAATTACAATGACGGCAACACAACGCAAGGCTTCCATATCCGCACTGTGGCTGCTGTGCTTTGTATCTATCAAACATCGTTTCCACTTTCATTTCACGCATCTTATCAAGCATTATTTGATCTGCTGTCTTTTGCTTTTCTTCCATGACACACTCTCCAATCTTTTTTATTGGTGCTAAATTACAGTCTGAACTGCACATTCTTTCTTTATTAACGTACAGTCATACTGTCCATTCCTTCTTTAAAAACTAAGAAGAAATAGAAACGACAATTATAATGGTTCGGATATTGAAATCAAGTGAAATAACATACTATTTTTTATTTCGTTTTAACAGTCTCCTCTACTTTATTTTTAATCTTCCGGACTTCTTCCAACAATGTGTTGTTTTCAGTAAAAGCGGCCAACCCCTTAATATCTGATTCAAGTATTTTGTCACTGTAAGAAATAAATCCCAAAACCGGAATACCATTGAGTCCGTTCTTAATCAATGCTTTATGTTCTTCAGAAGCCACTTTATTCCCTACCGCATAAATCGTTTTTATGCCAATATCGTCGGCTAATTTTTTTACCTGGAAGGCAGTTTGTATGCTTTTCGAACCCGGCTCGACAACTACAATCAATGCGTCAACGGCTTTTACCGTAGCGCGTCCCAGATGCTCAACACCAGCTTCCATATCTACAAGAACAACTTCATCTCTTTGCACAATTAAATGGCTCAAAAGCGCTCTTAAGAACGCACTCTCCGGACAAGCACATCCGCTGCCGCCATGTTTTATGGCGCCCAAAACCATTAGCTTGATTCCATCCTGCTCCAGAGAAAGCTTATCGGGCAAATCAGAAACAGTGGGATTTAACTTGAAAAACTTTCCATATTCATCTGACGCACCGGTGCGTTCTTTTATTAAATCCTTCATCTGGCTAATGGGAGTTATTTCAGATATATTTTTAAAACCAAGCGTTACTGCCAGGTTAGAGACAGGATCCGCATCAATAGTAATTACTTTCTTTCCGTTCTCTTTAAATACTTTGGCCAGCGTTGCAACAAAAGTTGTCTTCCCAACCCCGCCTTTTCCCGATATCGCAATTTTCATTATAAAATCCCCATAATCTGCTAAAATTGATCTTCCTCAAAGAACTAAAATCCCAGAGATTAAATGCTAAAAAATCTATATGTAAATATTACATATTAAAAATCAATACAAAGTGAATTTTAGCAAATTATTTGTTTAATTATCAAATAAAATTCCGGAAACCATACATTGCGTTATTATTCATCATTTTACTTTTTTAAATCATTAATTCTTCGTAAGATTTTCATAAAAATTTACAACTATTCCAATCCAAGCTTTGTCCGCAATCCCTGATCTTTCTTTAAAACAGCATCGGACAGTTGTTTTTTATACAGAACTATTTTTTGTCTCAATGCCGGATTTGCCACACTGACTATCTGTATAGCCAGTATTGCTGCGTTAATTGCCCCCGCCTTTCCAATGCCCATGGTGGAAACAGGGACACCGGACGGCATTTGCACGGTAGAAAGAAGCGAATCCAAACCTCCCAATTCTGCTGTTGGCATGGGAATTCCGATAACAGGAACTGGTGTTAAACTGGCAATTACCCCCGCCAGATGCGCAGCCCCCCCGGCCCCAACAATGATTACTTCATATTTTTTTTCGGCATCTAAAGCATATGAATGTGCCCGTTCCGGCGAACGGTGGGCAGATACGACATTTACATCGAAATCCAATCCAAATTCCTTTAATGTTTGCACTACCTCTTTCATGATTGGCGCGTCCGAATCGCTGCCCATTACAATACCTATCTTTTTCATTTTCATAATCTACCTGTTCTAAAATATCAATAAATCAGTATATACCTTAAACTCGTCCTAATATTATTTTGCGGAACGCCACTTCATGAACACTGATGCCCTGCGTGTTTACACTCCTGCTCAAAAACTTTTTGCTCAGGCACTTCGTAAAGTTTTCTTTGCTGAACATCTGCATTATTCATTATGATATCTTCCAGACGTTTCATTCCTATTGAATGAACCACTATCAAACCGCCGATAAGTATCCAGACATACGTTGTTACAAATTTCCATAGCAAAAGAAAAATACCTATGATATGAGACGGAACCAATGGAGAAAAAAGAGCATACCCAAGACCCTCAGCAATACCGCTACCTCCTGGAGTTGGCACACAATAAAGCATAAAATTCAACACCCACTGTATCACAAAGGTTTCCATTATTTTTGTATCCAATCCCAGTCCTTTTAATATCAGCGGTGCAGCCAGAAACTGAAAAGCGTTTATCATGGCAGTATAAAACACAACAAGAATCAAGCGCCAATTACTCCCCAGAATAAACCCCTTTATGCTTGAATTAAAATCATCAATTACATGAAAAAGACCCTTCTTAAGCCTCGAAGTTCTCCCGCGCAACACGCTTAATGTCTCTAAATAATTAAATAATGAATTTGTATATTTTCTCGTCGGGAAGGGGGCAAAGTAAAGGCAAAAAAAGAATATCATTATTGCCGCAAGAATGACTACCGTATAATCATATAAAACCTTTATGCCCGTATTAGATAATAAATCCTTATTAAAACGAACAATAATTATCCCGCCGATAGCAAAAAACAACACAGTGACTGCCCCTCGTATGAAGACAATTGCTGTCGCCCTTCCATAAGTTACCCCCTTTTGATTTAACATATATACCAGAAGCGGGCCGCCTCCCATGGAAGAAGGTGTAATGTTTGCAAGGAACGTGCATGACAGAATCGCCTTTACCCCATAGACAAAAGATAGTTTTGTCGAATTGATTTCAGTCAATACCTTAAGCCTGAAAACATCAAAACACCACGATAAACAAAGAAAAACAAGAGAAAGCGTCAAAAAGTTAATATTCATTGACCTAAAATCATGAAGGGTGTTTATATTTGTCTTATAAACAATCAAAATAATTATAGGCAGGAAGGTTAGCAGACAAAACGACCACAGGCCGATTCTAATTGTGAGTCTTTTATAAGCCATAATGGTTTAAAGATCATCAATCCAAAATCCAGTTTAAATTTTTTACAGCATATTTAACAATTAAATAATCCCTGCTTACCTTAAACAAGACCGAACAACAGGATACAATTTGTTCGTAACAGTTTAGAATATTTCTTAGATTGACAATATCAGACTCTATTATACTTTCTCAAAAACTACCCCAGACGGCGTCAGCTCTTCCAGATATAAATCCACCTTCAAAATAGGATATTTTTCAATCAAAATATCTCTTGCCTTTCTTAAATCCGCACTAAGATATTCTTGTTCCGCAAATTTAGATCCAAAAGCAGAAGACCCTCCATATGCTCCGCAATCTTTATGGGCAATAATGACAACATGCTTTATAAGATGAAAATTCACCAAATTGGTAACCTTGCCAATAATAAGCTCTTGGGTTTTCGGATTGACAAGATTATAGATGCTGCCGGGAACGGAGATATGGTTGTAGTTGTTCTTTAATCCTAATGTTTCATTGATAAACTCCTGGTTCGCAAAAGCAAACCGATAATCAATGCAACTAAAAACCAATGTATCGCAGTCCGCCCTCTCATCTACCGGATTTAATGTAATTTCTGACACCCGATCATGCAAGGGCAATTCCGGCAAAGAAGATTTATTGCGCGCACAGCCCAAAAAGGCAGTAAACAACAAAACAACAGATAAACACACTGCTATTAACTTTTTTCCCATTAGAAATCAGTCTCAAAATATTATTAAAAGAATTTTCACGATTAGCCATTCAATAAAAGAGCATTGAGAAATTACAAAACCTGTTCAAATCTGTACACACGGTTATTGCCGTTGTTCTTTACAGTTCCATAAAATAAATATACCTGTAAATGCCGGAATCTAAATTTCATGAGGCTGCGAGCTTTTTTCAAATCCTTTGTCATTGTTTCGTATTCATTTATTTCAGAATTAAAAACCTTAGACCCTCCGTAACCAACGCAATCCTGATGTGCTATAATTACAACACGCTTAACATTGTGTAAACGCACAGAAATGCCAAATGTATCAAGAACAAGTTTTCTTGTTGATTTATCCAACATATTTCGTATGGAGCCGGGTACTGCAAAATAATCGTAGTCACCTTTTAACCCCAACGTATTGTTTATTAATTCCTGAGTCGCCTCAGAAAACCGGAAATCACTACAATTTATGACCATTGTGCTGCACCATTTCGGTTTCTCTTTAAAAAAACTTGAATAATTAATCTTGCTGCTTCTTCTTGTTTCACTTTTCGCTTGTTCATCCATTTCATCTGATGCCAAAATATTACTGGCGATGGAAAACCCCGTCACAACAAACAACAGTGCAATTTTAATCAACAGATTCTTACTAAAAATTTGTTTCATTCTCCACGACCTATCCATTCTCAATGCAGCCATTCACCCCTGCAACTGCTACTTTTTAATACTCACCCCTACCAAACCAGCAGGAGACAACATAATTTTTATCCACCATTATTACGAAAAGACTTCAAGGAACGAGGAGTTTATTTTTACCACCGCCCTGAGAATACTCCGGACATTGATCCTATAAACTCTTTTCTCCCTGGAAACCAATCTTGCTGCCGATCAGAATTTTTTAACCTTAACGGCACATACCTTATATTCAGGGGTAAGGGCAAGCATGTCTTCTCCGGGACCTGTTAACACATTGGTCTGTGTTTCAGGATAATGGAACGACAGAAATACGCTCCCCCGGC
>Ga0194127_10001926_pt1 | contig 29246 bp, 26 predicted proteins | sample TA2KigC100mmetaG_FD_148624 | JGI IMG/M metagenome (GOLD analysis project Ga0194127, IMG submission 148624) | Freshwater microbial communities from Lake Tanganyika, Tanzania - TA2015036 Kigoma Deep Cast 100m | ecosystem: Environmental > Aquatic > Freshwater > Lake | place: Tanzania: Lake...
CCCCACGATCATCGGCCCTATCATGCCTGCAAGCGCATGCCCCGCCGGTATGTCCATGTTTGTTGCCACCATCGGAAACGGGCAGTGCGCAAGGGCTCTCGCCAGTTCCTGCGGCCCGCGGTCAAATTCATGATTGCCCGGAACCGCAGCCTCAATGCCCATCAGGCCAAGGCCGCCGAACAGGGCCTCGCCGCCGAAATGGATGAAATACGGTCCGCTCAGCGTGTCGCCGCTGTTGAAGCGCAGGACGACGCCGTCTGTCTGCTGCGCAATTGAATCCATGCGTGCGGCCAGACCGGCGAATCCGCCGGCTGATTGCGTGCCCCTGTCCGTCTGTACCGTGAACGGTTCAAGCCGGCCGTGCAGGTCGTTGCTTGTCAGAAGGATGATGTCTGCGGCCGGGCTGACATCTGCGCTGCGGTCGTGCGGCCTCTGACGGCAGCCCGCTGTGCACAGCATGCACGCCAGAACAGCTGCGGCTGTGTACAGCGTGAGGTGCCGGGGAAATGTGCGCATGGCCGCGGACGCTGGTCAGGAAGGCAGACGTTCCGCGATTGTTTTCAGGGTTTCCTCAAGGGGGCCCAGGCGTTTTTCCACCAGGCGGATGCGCTCCAGTATCTGGTTCTGGTAATGCAGGTAACTGTCGCCGTGCGTTACCAGCAGGTCCTTGATCTGCTTGATCTCGTCCTGCTCCTGCGCTGCGGCCGTTGCGTCTTCGCGCTCAAGGTAGGCTTTGCGGTTAATGCGCTGATCGCGCTTGAAGGTGTCAAGATATTTGATTTCGCCGCTTTCAAAATATTCACGCGCGATGCCCTCGCGCATGTCATTGGCGTAGTTCCACTCGCCTTTCATGACGCCGTTTTCATAGTATTCGCGCAGCAGCCCCTCGCGCTTGCCGTTGATATAGTTGCCGCGCGATTTGAGCTGTCCGTTGTCATAAAATTCTCGCACAATACCCTCGGGCCTGCCGTTGACGTTTTCCAGCTCGCTTTTGAGCTGCCCGTTCTCATAGTATTCCCGGCTCATTCCCTCTGGTTTGCCGCTGCTGGCCTCCCATTCGAGCTTCAGGGAGCCGTTTTCGTAATACTCGCGGCTGATGCCCTCAAGCGTGCCGTTGTGAAATCCGGTCTCCTTGAACAGGACACCGCCCGGATAGTACTCGCGCGTGGTGCCCTGCGCCCGGTCGTTATGAAACTGTATTTCAAGCCACAGGGATCCGTTCTCACGGAACAGGGTGGTCAGACCGTGGCGCATATTTTTTGCATACACCGCTTCGGCAAGCAGCTTGCCGCTGTCGTAATACTGGCGGACTATGCCGTCGGGGATAGTTCCCTCACGCTGGATAACATCATAGTTTTTGTCGACAACCGTGCGGGCGACTTCCTTCTCGCCGGTGTAAAAAACCAGCGTTATCGTCCCGTCGGCATTGTCAATTTTTTTACGGATTATGTCTGAGCTGTTCATGGATACTTCCCCGTGCGGTTATCATGGCAGCGCCGTGGAGCGTGAACGGTGGGCTACCGGATATCGGCATGTGCAACCGTATCAGCAGGCCTGCCGTGCTGTACAACTGTACACAAAAAACGCAAAAACAGCCAATAAAAAAAATTGAAATTATACTTGATGTTTTTTTGCGGAAATAATATTGTTTTTTTACAAATCCAGACACGTGCGGCAAAATATTGATATATTTGATACGGGGTTGTATTTGTGTGTTTTGTGACGTGACGTGACGTGCCGGTGAATTTTGTGAACGGGACATACGGGGGAGCTGGGATGCCAAAGATATTGATCATTGATGATGATGCCCGCCTGGTTGAAAACGTGGCCAAGTATATGCATGATTTCGGCTTTGCGATCGACAGCGCCCTGAACGGTATCGAAGGCCTGGAAAAAGTTGCAACGTTTGCCCCTGACCTCATCGTGCTCGACCTGATGATGCCGGGCCTTGACGGTGTTGAGGTGTGTCGAGAAATACGTAAGACAAGCACGCTTCCCGTGATCATGCTCACGGCGCGGGCAGATGAGACCGATGTCGTCGCCGGTCTTGAAGTCGGCGCCGACGACTACATCACCAAGCCGTTCAGCCTGCGCGAGCTTGTCGCCCGCATCAAGGCGCGTCTGCGCCACGACCGGACCGAGAGCATGTCGCAGGCGCATAAAGATGTTATTACCCACGGTATTCTGACGCTTGATTCAGTCAGGCGCGAAGTCTCTAAACAGGACGTGCACGATCCGCAGGTTCAGCAGAAAATAACCCTGACCGGCACCGAATTTAATCTGTTGTGGCTGCTCGCATCCAACCCTGGCGTCGTGTTTAGCCGCGAGAAGCTGCTCGAAGACCTGCGCAGCCGCGAGCTGGAAGCCTTTGACCGCTCAATCGACGCCCATATCAGTCATCTGCGTAAAAAAATCGAGGACAATCCCAAAACCCCGCGCTATATTGTCACGGTCTGGGGGGCCGGTTATAAGTTTCAGGGTCGCTGATCCATGGCCGGTTTCAGGATTGGACTTTTCTGGAAGCTGTGTCTGTCGATTCTTGCCAGCATGGCCTGCAGCCTTGTTATTATAACGGTTTTGTACCTGGGATTAACTCCCCACACACCGCTTCGTCCGCACATCAAGACCGCCCTTTTGCATGAAACACAGCGTATCGCGCGTCTGATCGAGGAGGGCCTCGCTGCGGGCGACAGCCCCGTCGCTGTTCTTGAACGCCTGCATGCAGACGACAGCGCCAGCATCACGCTCTACGGAGCAGACGGCTGCGTAATTGCACGCAGCCTTGATTACGGAATTACCGTGCCTGACTGCATTCCGGCTGAGGTGATTGATACTGTTGCGCAGCAGGGCTGGTTTCTTGAAGTCACCTATCCCCGAAGGGTGCTTTCCCCTGTGGTTTTTGTGCCTGCCCGGCGTGACGGCGGCCGGCATTGTATCGTGCGCTGCGATTATCCGGTTACCAAGCGGTTCCTGCGTATTCTGCCTCCCTGGATGATTGAAGGCGTGGTGCTTCTGTCGCTTTTGATCTGCGTCCTGCTGCTGTCGCGCTATCTGACCCGGCCCCTGCGCCATCTCACCCGGGCGGCCCGGGAAATGGGACAGGGCAATTTCGGGCGTACGATAACCGTTGCATCTCATGATGAAGTCGGCGAGCTGGCCCAGGCCATGTCGAGCATGTCGCAGCGCATAGCGAACGACTATGCCGCGCGCAGGGAGCTGTTTGCCGATATCTCCCACGAACTGCGCTCGCCGCTGGCGCGCATGCTGACCGATGCCGAGATACTGCTTGAACGCCCGATGGGCCCGGCCGATCAGGAGCAGCACCTGCGCGCGATCTGTACTGAAATCGAAAATCTCAATCAGCTGATCGGCGATCTGACCATCCTTGCCAAAGCAGAACTGGATGAGTTTGATGTTGCCCCCGCACCGCATCCCCTGCAGGATGTCGTGCTGCAGTCCGTGGCACTGTTTCTGCCCCAGATTGAGGAAAAGCGCATCAGGCTTCTTCAAACAATTCCGCAGGACCCCGGCTATGTCATGCTCGATCCAAAGCGCATCGGCCAGGTCGTGTCCAATCTGGTTGCCAATGCCCTGCGCTACACGCCCGAGGGCGGAACACTCGAGATCGGCATCAATGTCAGGAACGGCGTGGCTGAAGTCTGGCTGCGCGACAACGGCCCCGGTATTCCTGAAGACAAACTGCCTTTTATTTTTGAGCGTTTTTTCCGGGTTGACAAGTCGCGCTCCCGCACAACCGGCGGCTCAGGGTTGGGCCTGGCGATCGTGAAGAAATTTGTCGAGGTGCACGGCGGGCAGGTGCAGGTCGAAAGTACGCCGGGAAAGGGAACGTGCGTCAGCTTTACGCTGCCCCGGTCGTTGTAGCAGGGGAAATCGGGTGGCCGGGAAGGAGTTGCAGGTGCTTCAGGCGGCCAGCCGCATGCGCATTTCGGCAATGGTTGCGGCGTAGTGGGGTGTGCCCAGGATGCCCGAGCCCGAAACGAACACGTCCGCGCCGGCGTCGCTCACCTGGCGGATATTGTCCACCACGATGCCGCCGTCAACCTCGACCGGAATATTCTTTCCGGCCGCAGTCAGCATGGCCTTGAGGAGGCGCAGCTTGTCCAGCATGGCCGGGATGAATTTCTGCCCGCCGAATCCCGGGTTGACTGTCATGATCAGGATCATGTCAAGATCATCCAGCACATGATCCAGCACGCACAGGGGCGTGGCGGGATTGAGCGCGGCCGCGGCCTTGGCCCCGCGGCCGCGGATGGCCTGCAGGGTGCGCTGCAAATGCGGGCAGGCTTCGGGGTGCACGGAAATAAGCGCACTGCCCGCGTCGGCAAAGGCGTCGATGTAGCGGTCTGCATCGGCAATCATCAGATGCACGTCAAGCGGCAGGCCGGTCACCCTTCGAGCGGCCGCCACAACCATGGGGCCGATCGTAATGTTGGGAACAAAATGCCCGTCCATAACGTCAAGGTGGATATAGTCGGCCCCGGCTGCCTCAAGCGCGCGGATTTCATCACCCAGCCGTGAAAAATCAGCTGAAAGCACCGAGGGCGATATTTTTTTGTCCATGAACGGTTCTCTCCTGTGATCTTTGCTGTGCGCTTCAGGAAACGTGTGCAGCACCTGATGCGCTGTGAGTGCGGGGCGCTTGGTACATTTTTGTGCGGTCCTTGATTACATGGGCATGATTGCCGCTGTCTCAGGCCTTGGGGTTCGAACCAGATGAGCGCAGCAGCACTTCGTCAATCTTTTTTTTATCAAAGCGCCAGGAATTGCCGACGCGAAATCCCGGAATAGTTCCCTGCTTCGCATGTTTATACACCGTCAAAACAGACATTTTCAGGTACTGGGCAACTTCCTTGGGGGTCATGATTTCAGGCATTGGTTCTCCTTTGTGTCGTGGCGTGCCTGCTGACAGCGCTGATGCAGCACCGGGATCAGGCAGCAGTTGTTTCGCGGCGCGGTACCGGCCGGGCCTTTTTCATTGAGCACGTCCGGAAACTAATTCTGATAGAGCCTTTCAGATGATGAACAGGCTTTGTAAAAATGCAATCTATTAAAAACAGCATTATTATATGCTAAATATTGCATTGTTTGTCAATAAAAAATAAATATTTAGATTTTTTTGTTTTAGAAACACAGCCTTCAGTGCCGCTGAGACATACAGGAAAGACGGTTGATACTGAAGTATCCGGTTTGCCGAGTATGGGCGTGCCTGAGCGGCTGAGATGCTGTAACTGCAGCTTCCGAAAGGCGCAACCTATTCAGAGTTTTCGGGCGGAGTGTCGGCTTGCTCGTTCTGCCGGTCGCGAAATGCTTTCAGGTTTTCCTCGATTTCGCTGAATTTCTGCTCACAATCGGCAAACTGTTTATCAAAGGTTGTAAACAGTTCTTCGAGTTCGTTGTCTTTTTCTTCTTCTTCACTCATTGCAGCCGCCTCGTTGCGTGATTCACCGATTGAAGGAGTATAGCAGATACCAGCGCTTAAAGCCAAAAAAACTTCGCGCGCGATTGAGCCGGTTTGTTCTTTTATACAGGCCGCGGTCGTTTTCCGGGCGGATACCTCCTGCGGATTATTTTTTGTGAAATATCGGGTTGCGCAGCGCAGAAGCATGTGGTATATTCATTATAGTTGGGAACCCAACCAATGCTGTGCATTGCATTGGCCGGGTATGTGAGCAGCCGGATGCCTGCGGCAGTCCGGTAAAAACCGGTATAGACACAGGGAGGTTCAGTATCCATGGCGCGTGAGAACAAAAAAACGGATTTTATACTTGACGAAGAGAAGTGTATCGGATGCGGCATCTGCATTGATGCCTGCCCGCTTAAAATTCTCGAGATTGTGAACGGGCTCTGCATCATGACCGATGCGACCAAATGCCTGGAGTGCGGAACCTGTATCCGTGAATGTCCGCAGGATGCCATTACAATACCGGGGGTAAAGGTTTCATCGAAAACCGGCTCTGATGCTCCGCGAGCAGCCTCCGCGCCCGTCGTTAAGGGCGATGAAAAGTTCACCCCCATTCTGCAGCATCTTACCGATATGCTGATGCAGGAGCTCGCTTCGGAGCAGATTTTTGAGCATGCCGGGACGGACATCCGCAGTCTGGAGGAGTTTGATGTTGAGGGCCACAGTTGTTTTTACCGTGCCTACAAAGCACCCAAGCTTGAGAAAATCGGCTTGTCGAGGATGAATTTTTACGGCACAATGGTGGCTGACGTGGTGGTTGTAACGCCGGCTGCCAACTATGATATTCCCTATTATATCATGGACTGGGATGAGTCCGATGAGCACATTTTCTTCATCTGCGACCTCATGTCGGGCGATGACGTCGGCCGCAACCAGCAGATGCTGCAGAAATATTATTATGAGCCGCTTGAGGACCTCTATCAGGAATTCGCAGCCATGCCGGGCATGCGGCCGAGCGTGTTTCACTGGGTGCGGGCGCTGCATTCGCCCTATATTATCACCGGCACGGTTGAGAAAAACCCTGAAAGCGTGGCCGGTATTTTCAAGTGCGCGGTTGACTATTTCAACGCCTGGCTGAATATTTACAAAGCAGCGCAGCCCCGCGACCCGCAGTCGCCGGAAATGCGGCTTATCAATGAGCGCCGCCGTCAGATCCGGGCGGTCTACAAGGAAAATGATCCGGGAGTCGGCTCGCTCAACAAGTTCCTGGGAGACAAGATGGCCGACATAGCCCTGTCGATTATCGAGCCATAATGTCCGGACGTGTGAGCGCAGTTGCATGATTCGTGATTGAGTCGGCTGAAAAACGTACGGAAGGGTTATGCTATGCATACCACTGCACAGGCCTCGGGCTGGGCCGGCACTATCGCGCATGTTGATCTAACGCAGCGGTCGGTACAAACTATCGAAACCGCTCGCTACAGCCGCGACTATATCGGCGGGCTGGGCATGAGCCTGCGCCTGTACCGGGATATGGCCCGGCCTGATGCGGATGCGTTTCATCCCGACAGCCCGCTGCTGTTCATGACCGGTCCGCTGGCAGCCACGCCGGCGCCGAGTGCCTCGCGCCTTGTGGTGTGCGGCAAGTCGCCCTGCGTATTTCCTGAGCACTTCGTTTCGGCAAATCTGGGCGGTTTCATTGCCGCTGAGCTCAAAAAGGCCGGCTATGACGGCCTGGTCGTGACCGGCCGGGCCGACAGCCCGGTATACCTGCATATTCAGGACGGCACCATCGAGATCCGATGCGCCCGGCACCTGTGGGGGCAGGGCAACTATGCCACCCGGGAGCGCCTGCTGCGCGATCACGGCAGCCGCTCCCGCATGCTCTCGATCGGCCCGGCCGGAGAAAACCGGACCCGCATCGGCATTGTGTTCTCTGATGCCGGCAGCTGCGCCTCAATGGGGTTCGGTTCGGTCATGGGTTCCAAACATCTCAAGGCCGTGGTCGTGCAGGGCAGCGGCAGCATCGGGGTTGCCGATCCTGATGCTATCAAACATATCCGGCAGACCTATCGTGCCATGACCGGCCAGGGGTATTTTCACCTGTTCAACAAGCCGATCGTGCTGCCCGGGGCAACGGTGCAGAAGAAGGTGCACTGCCACGGCTGCCCGCAGGGCTGCTGGAGGTCACTGCACCGCAGCCCGGAAGGCCGCGAGGATGTGCGCAAATGCCAGATCGGCAATTTCTACATGCTGTGGGACAAACAGCTGCACGGCACGTTTACCGAGGCAAGCTTTGAAGCTCCCACCATGGCCAATGATTACGGCGTGTGTGCCATGGACATGGTGTTCATCCTGCTGTGGCTTGACCGCTGCCGCTCGCAGGGCCTTGTAACGCAGGCTTCCACAGGCCTTGCATTTGATCAGATGGGCAGCCGGGAGTTTCTCGATGATGTGCTCAAAAAAACTTCGCTGCGACAGGGCTTTGGCGATCAGCTGGCTGAAGGCCTGCTGCGGCTCTCCCGCTCAGTTGGAGGAGAGGCTCAGACCATTGCCGAAAACATGCTGACTGAGAGCGGTCGGGCGATCGCCTACGGGCCGAAAGTATTCGCCATGGCAGCGCCCATTTACGCGACCGAGCCGCGGCCGTGCATCACTGAGCTGCATGAAATCTGCGAACCACTGACCAAGTGGGCTCGCTGGCATCTGTCCGGCGGCACCGAGGGCTATATGTCGACCGATGTGCTGCGGCGTATTGCGCAAGCTTTCTGGGGCAGTTGCGAGGCCGTGGATTTCAGCACGCATGCGGGCAAGGCCCTGGCAGCCGTCAAGGTGCAAAACCGCCAGTTTATAAAGGAGTCGCTCAACCTGTGCGATTTCGCCTGGCCGGTGTATGATGCCGCTAATACGCCCGATCATGTCGGTGATCCCGATCTGGAGCGCACGCTGTTCACGGCCGTGACCGGCATTGATGCGACGCGCGATGATTTTGACCGCATCGCCGGGCGGCTCGTGACCCTGTACCGCTGTATTCTGCTGGGAGAAGGCCGCAGCGGCCGCAGCGACGACACCCTGCCCGAATTCATGTTCATCGAGCGGCCCGAGATGATCGCTGATGTGTTCGGCATGTATAATCCGGAGCTGTATCTTCCCGGCAGCGGTGCGGAGATCATCTCGCGCAAGGGCAGGGCGCTCGACCGGGAGCAGTTTGCGGCCATGATGGATGAGTACTACGAGCTGCGTGGATGGGATGTGCAGACCGGTCTGCCGAAGCCTGAGACCCTGCAGCGGCTCGGCTTGAGCGCGCAGCCGCAGAACTGCTCCTGATATGGCCGCGGCCTTTTTTTGCCTGCCGCACGTTTTTTTCCTTGAAAACACCCCCGCTAAGCTATTTAATACTCTCACAGCAGGTTAGTTTTCGGCTTTCGGACGCCCTGCCGGTCGTATGCTTTTGCGCAGGAAGGTGTATGTGATGCAGCAGACACACACGCTCATACTCGGGGCCGGTCTTGCAGGACTGTCGGCGGCGTATCATCTGGACGGGCATGAGTATCTGGTGATTGAAAAGAACAGCTCTCTCGGCGGCCTGTGCACAAGCGAGGAAAAGCAGGGTTTTGTGTTTGATCAGACCGGGCACTGGCTGCACATGCGCGATGAGAACATGCAGCGGCTTGCTGCCGCGCTGCCGGGTCTGGACCGGGTCACAATTGAGCGCCGGGCCCATGTTTTTTCGCACAACACCATTACCTGCTACCCGTTTCAGTCGCACACCTTCGGCCTGCCCCCGCAGGTCATCAGAGAATGCGTGCTGGGCTTTATCCGCGCGCGATATGAAAGCGACCGCTCGCGGCCGCCGGCAAACTTTTACGAGTGGTGCATGGCCAACCTCGGCGAGGGCATTTCCCGCCATTTCATGATTCCCTACAATTCAAAGCTCTATACCGTGCATCCGCGGGAGTTCGCCTGCCACTGGTGCGATACCTATATACCGGTGCCGACCATCGAACAGGTCGTGGACGGCGCGCTTACCGATCCTGAGCATGACAGCGCAGGCTATAATGCGACCTTCAGCTACCCGCGCAGCGGCGGCATCGGAGCGCTGCCGGAGGCTCTTTTCAGCCTGTGCCAGCCGGAGCGTTTTTTGTTTAATGTGCATCCTGTTGCCATCGATATGCAGCGCAGGATTGCGCGCCTTGCGAGCGGCGATGAGATCGCTTTCAAGACGCTGATCAGTACCATTCCCCTGCGGGATTTTCTGCAGCTTGTGCGCTGTGGCGGGTCCGACCGGCTGCATGAGGCTGCCGGCCGCATGAAAATAGCATCGGTCAGCTATTATAATGCCGCTTTTAAAACAGCGCCCGCGCATCCGGGTCACTGGTTCTACATTCCCGAAGAGCGCTTCATGCCCTGCAGGGTCGGTTTCTACAGCAATGTGCATGAGGGCATGGTCCCTCCGGGGTGCTCGTCGGCCTATATAGAATACACGCATCAGGGCCCCCTTGCCGATGAGGGCGCCTTCAGGAGCGCAAGCGTGGAGCTGCTGCTGCAGATGGGCCTTTTTGCAAGCGCCGATGATATATTGTTCATGGACTACCGCCTGATTGAAAACGGTTACGTCATCTTCCACCGGGAGTATCCCGAGGATATGCAGATGATCGAGCGTTGGTGCCGGGAAAGCGGTGTTGTGCTTGCCGGCCGCTACGGCCGCTGGGTTTATTCTGCCATGGAGGATGCCGTGCTGGACGGCATGCGCGCGGCTGAAACGGTGCGGGGCTGAGAGCGCATGCCAGCGCTGCTTTGCTCAGGAACCGGGGTTGTTTTTTACAGGATTGACGTATGCGTCGTTCGTATCTTGTGCTGACAGCGCTGGTAGCGCTTTATTGCCTGTCGCGGCTGGCTGTTGTTTATTACGGCTATTCGCACATATCCCATCCGTATTTTGACGAGCCCGTATCAGGCACCCTGACCTATGACCTGCTGCAGGGAGGCCTGCGCGCTCCGCTCATGGCCTATCAGTATGAGCAGCGCTCGGGCGACATGATGATCGAGGCCCTGCTGATGTATCCGCTGGCCGCCCTTTTCGGTCACTCCATGTTCACGATCAAGCTGTTTGCCCTGCTGTGCTCGCTTGCGTGCATGCTTGGCTGGGTGTACCTCATCAACCGCTATTTCGGCATGACGGCCGCGCTCCTGTTTGCCGCCCTGTTTGCCCTGCCTCCGCCCATGTTCGTCCGCCTGGGCCTGGTCGGAACGTTCAGCTCGCATCATATGATCAATCAGATTCTGATCGTGCAGCTGATATGCCTGTTTCGCATGCTTGAAAAAAATGACAGGCCTGTCCCGCTCCTGCTGTGGCTGGTCTTCGGCCTGTGCGCGGGTTTGGGAACGTATGCGTTTTACAGCTACATCATATTCAACGCGTTCTGCGCGCTGTTTGTGCTGTGCTGCATGCCGCGGATGATTTCTCTGCGGGGGCTCTGCGCTCTGTGCGCCGGAGGCCTTATCGGCTTTGCGCCCTGGCTGTGGCGTACGCTCTTTTACTCAAGCGGCGGAGGGAGCTTTCTTGCAGGGCTCTTTAAAAACATTTCTCTGTCGCCCTGGTCGTTTGTTCAGACTTTTTTCCATACGGTTCCGTACACACTCGGATACGGCTATCCCGGACGCGATATCGGCTTGGCCGGGGTCATCATTGCGCTTCTGTTGCTTGTCGCGATTGCCGGGAGCATACGCGCAGCGGTGCGTTCTCCCGGGGCGGTTAATGCCCTTTCATTGCATGGGCGATTTGAAGACACAGTGCAGCCGCTGCGATTGTGCCTGTTTGTGACCCTGTTCCCTGTTTTTTTTCTTGTATGCCTGATGCTTTCGCCCATGCAGCTCAATCCGCTTGAGTACTGGCCCACGATCGGCATATTCGCCAGTTTCGCGCCTGCCGATGTCATTCGCTGCCGCTGGGTAACGATCCTGTTTCCGTTTTATTTCGCTGTCGCGGCCCTTTGCCTGCGCTTGCTCTTCGGGCACGGGCGCTGGGCCGTGCGGGTCTGCACCGTGGCAGTCTGCCTTGCCGTCCTGACCCTCAATGGTGTGCATCTGACGGGCATGCTGTCCCGCGAGGACGCCGGGAAAATTTTTCTGTACCAGGGCTATAATTTCGATCAGTATGCCAGCCGCCTGCTCCTGCCTTCAAGGTCATCCTCCCGTCTGACTACCGCTGAACGGATCGTCGCCGGCTATCCTGTTGAAAACAGCGAGGAGGCATGGCGGGCGCTCGGCACCAGGCTTTTTTTCGAGGCAGTCGCGCGCTCTGATGCCGAAGAGTACATCACGGGCTACGTTGAAGCGGCCCCCGGGCATCGGCGCGGCCCCCTTGGCTACGGCCTGCTCCGGGTTCTGCACGGCATGCCGGAAAAGGCGGATGCGCCGTGGGTACGCGCGCTCGCCGAACGGTATCCGGACATTTTTTACAAAAACTGGGGCTGCCAGTTCCTCGGATACACCTACTATGGATTCATGCTGAATCGCGTCCGTCTGCTCGAATCACTAGCGGCTTCCGAACGCTTTTTTTTCAAGTCCTTTCTGGAAGAGTTACGGACCGGCCGTCGTGACGAATCCAACCGGCAGTTCGTCGACCGTGTGAGTGACCATGACGATCAAACGGTCGAGCGCCTTTTTATGCAGGATATTGCAGCTGTTCCTGAACGCTACCGGGGCCGTGCCGTGCAGGGCATCGGCCGGCTTGTGGGTGCGGAGATGCTTTTTGATACGCTGCATGTGCCGAACTACCCCCTCGACAGCAGCGTGGGTGAAAAATTTGATGATGATTTGAAGGCGTATTTTTATCGTGGGGTCGGCAACGGTTTCGCCGAAACGCTGTGCCGCTACTGGCGCAGGCTCATGCCGCCCGACAGCCTCAGCTGCGACAGGTATGCACGCGGGCTTGAGATTGAATGGCAGCGCTGCTTAAGCCTGATGCAGCAGATGCCCGCTGAACGCTCCGACCTGATATGGGAAGGTTTCCTTGAGGAGCTCGAAGAGCGCGATCTGAACGAATCCATCCGGGCGTTTATCACCCGCAGACTTTCGATGCGGTAGTTTTTATCGCTTGCGAAATCGGGATTGCCAGCGGGGTCGTCCGTGTGCGGTCAGGGATTCGATTTCGATACCGATAACGATCCCGATCCCGTTTTTGTGAACCTTTAACCTTGCCACATTCGTAAAAAGTCCCAGCTGTCAACCTGAGCGAAGAGAAGAGTCTCCTAATATATTGGAAATACGAGATTCTTCGCTTTGCTCAGAATGACAAAAAAGGCGGATTCAGACTTTTTACGACTTCATCAGCCTTGAACCCTAACCGAACTCCCAACTCATAGATCAGGCTCTGAAGCGGATGCGGATTGTTTGCAGAAATGATTTCAAGGCTGCCTTGAAAAGCTTCCATTTTTTTATCGATACTTCGCCGGTCTGACGGTTGCTGTGGGGCACGGCGATGTTTTTTACCGGGTGCCGGTTGAGAACAAATAAACCTGCTATGGCCACATTGGGCGCAAACGTATCGGGCGGGATGCGCTGCAGCAGCTGTGTGAGAATATCGCTGCGCATAAGCCGGAAGGGGCAGTTGACGTCCTGCACACCGCGGCCGTAGCACAGGCTGACGGCCATCCTTGAAATAAAGCTGACAATGCGTCTGGGCAGGGCCTGCTCACGGGCTGACCTGATGCCGAACACGGCTGCGCAGCCGCTGCGCTCCTGCCAGAGTTTTTGAAAATGTTCGGCCCGCATTTCATTGTCGCTGTCGACCTGAAAGACCCACTCTGCGTTGGCCGCCGCCAGATGGTAGCCGGTCAGGATGGTAGGGCCGTGGCCCGAATTTTCCTTGTTAATGACGGTGACGGCCGGATCACCCTCATAGGCCGCAAGACGGTTCGCGGTTTTGTCGCGCGATCCGTCATTGAGAATCAGCAGATCGTAGGTAATCTGCAGATTGCCAAGGGCTGCTTTCCAGTCGTCGATAACGTCGCTGATGCAGGCTTCCTCATTATAAACCGGCATGACTACCGTGACATCTTTCATGGTGTATCCTTGCGTTAATATTTGCAGAAGGGCATGTTTGCGTGTCCTCAGCCTAACCGCTGACAACAATACGACGCTTCGTTCGCGGTGTCAAATGTTCAGCGCTGCAGGCACGGCGATTATGAAATCGAAACCGATCCCGACCCCGAGTACAGTTTTTGAACCTTGAACTCTTGAACTCTTGAACGGGCGAAAGTTTTTTCGCCTGCGCTCCGAACTCCAGTCTCCCAACTCCGAACTAACCGTCTGCCTGCAGGCTTTTCAGGAACTCCGGCAGCAGTTCCCTCAGGGCGGCTGCGGCCCGGCCGCGGTGGCTGAGGCTGTTTTTCTCTTTGGCCGGGAGCTCGGCGAACGTGCGGCCCGAGGGTTCATGCAGAAATACGGGGTCATAGCCGAACCCGCCGCTGCCGACAGGCGCTTCGGTAATGCGGCCCCGGCACAGGCCCTGGACAACGAGTTCCCGGCCTCCCGGCGCGACAACTGCGATCACGCAGCGAAACTGCGCTCCGCGTTGCTCCGGCGGCGCACCGTGCAGACGCTCCAGCAGCAGCGCGATATTGCGCCCGTCGCTGCGCGGCTCACCCGCAAAGCGCGCTGAATAAATGCCGGGCGCCCCATTGAGCGCATCCACTTCAAGACCCGAGTCATCGGCCATGGCAACGCAGCCGGTATGCGAACAGATTGCGCGGGCTTTTTTCAGGGCGTTTTCCTCGAAGCTGTCCCCGTCTTCGACAACGTCAGGGCAGCCCGGAAATGCGCTCAGCGGAACGATCGAAAAATTGTCAGCTGCGAGTATCTGCTGAAACTCTTTCAGCTTATGGGGGTTGGCGGTGGCGAGAACTATGTTCATGGTCGCAGGCTCGGTCAATGGTTAATGAGCGTTGTATCCCTGGTGCGCAGGCCCCGGAATTATAGGGCCGGGTGGTGGCAGTGTCAAGAATAGTTCGGAGTCCGGAGATGGGAGTTGGGAGAAGAATGGCCGGTCCAACTGGTCCACGGCGTCCACAGTATCCACCCTTTTTTACCCTAAATTTGTCACGCGCGGTGACGTTTTGCGCCGGTAAGTGCTGCACCATGCCTCTTTTTTGGAATATAATCACAGGTAAACCCCCGGCTTTGCCGGGGGACTCACAGAGTTTGACATTTGCGGGAATATAAGAAAACCTCCTGATTCGGTGAACCGCTCAAAGTTAACCGAAAGGAGGTTTTCAGTGGAACTGTACCAGAGCTTAGAACATACGAAATGGGATTGCAAGTACCACATTGTCTGGATACCCAAGTATCGCAAGAAGGCCATATACGGAAGTTTGCGTAAATATCTGGGCGAGGTGCTGCGGGATCTGGCGCAGCAGAAAGACAGCCGGGTATGGGAAGGGCATCTGATGCCGGACCATGTACACATGCTTGTATCGATACCGCCGAAGTATTCGGTCTCGCAGGTGGTGGGTTTCATGAAGGGTAAAAGTGCCATATATATTGCACGAAATTTTGGTGGCCGCAGAAAAAATTTTACTGGAGAGAGTTTCTGGTCGCGCGGGTACTTTGTGTCCACATGTGGAAGAGATGATGAGGAAGTCAGGGCATACATACGGCACCAGGAGAGCGCAGACAAGCGGCTCGACCAATTAAAACTGTTTGATTGAAGCCACCTTGGGTGGCTCAAGGTTTATCAATCCGCTTTGAGCGGTTCACATGTTTCAAGCCTCCGGCTTTGCCGGAGGTATATGACTAGCTTATATAAGAAGGTGCTGGCATGTACGAAGTTCTGTGGGAGAAAAAAGCGTTCAAGCAGTTGCTGGCAATTGAACATGCCCAGCGCAAAACCATAACACACGCTGCGGCCGGACTTAAGAGTTGGCCCGCATGCATAGGTGTTAAGCGCCTTGTAGGCCATCAGTATGCATACCGCCTGATGGTTGGGCGCTACCGGGTATTTTTCGATGTCGACTCAGCCGTGCGCATCATTCGCATAGAAGAGGTGAAAAAGCGCGATGAACACACCTACTAAGCATCAGATCATTCAAAAAGACGGCAAGCCCCTGTTCGTGCTTGTGCCCTACGATGAATACGTGCGCAGCACAACGCGCCGCGAATCGAAAACCTACCTGCCGCACGCTGTTGTAGAAAAAGCCGCCGTTGAGGGCAAAAGCATGGTCAGGGCCTGGCGGGAGTATAAAAAAATGTCGCAGGCCGACATTGCCGGCAGGCTTGGCATAACACAGGCAGCCTACAGCCAGCTTGAAAAGTCGCAGGCCCGGATGCGGGGATCAACCCTCAAAAGAATCGCGGCTGCGCTTGGCATCACGGAAACGCAGCTGGAGGAGTAGCCTTGATAGTCCGGAGTATGGAGTTGGGAGTACGGAGGAAAACGATTCTGGATGCCGGATCGGAGTCCGGCATGACAGGCTTGTGGTGCGCACGGCGCACCCTACATGCTTAAGTCCTAGCATCCTCCGCGCCTCAGCGTCTCTGCGGGATACAATTATTGTCCGAATAAAAAACGATACCTCGCGCTGAGGCGCAGGGACGCAGAGTGAAGTGTCCTTGAAAAAAGGTGGACGTGCTGCGCAGGTCCACACGTTTTATGATTCAAATTCGTTTTTGGGTATGCCTGATTGACGGATAATGGATTGGAGGGTGCCGAGCCGCAACTCGCTGTGATTGGGTATCGGTACGGTAATGGTTGTGCCGGCAATCTTTTTTTGCATGATGATATGGCTGCCCCGCTGACGTATCTCCGCGAAGCCGTGGCGGGCAAGAATGCCGCAGACGCTTTTTCCGGAAAAAACGCGGAGCTTACCCAACTGCGACCTCCACATGGGTCACATACACTTCCGCGTGCAGGCGCGTTTTGATTTCCTCGGGGGAAGCAGTTGCAAAGAAAAGCTCGAGTGCTTCCTGCAGGTTGGTTCGGGACTCTTCAATCGTATCGCCCTGGCTGGCAATGTCGAGTTCAGGACACAGGGATACGTAGCCGTCGCCTTCGCGTTCAATAATGGCTGTAAGCTGTCTGTTCATAGCAGTTCACCACCGGTTGTTATTGTCAAATTACCTGCCCGATTAATCCTGTGACACCATACCAGTTTTTTTTGCCTTAGAGAAGTTTAAATTGCTATGGTGAACTCGACAACCTTAAACACCGAATTCAGATTGCCCATCCGATAATCGGTGGACGTACTGCGCAAGTCCACCCTGCGTTTTTATAATTTAAATCCCGGAAGAGAAAAAACGGCAAAATTTAGCGACTATAGAATGCTGACAGCGCTTTGCATGGAGGCGGTACTTTAAAACTTATATGTTTGACATTAACTTATAATTAGCTTATATAAGAAGGTGTTGTAATGTACGAAGTTCTGTGGGATAAAAAAGCGTTCAAGCAGCTGATGGCAATTGAACATGCCCAGCGCAAGACCATAACATTAGCTGCGGCCACACTTCAAAGATGGCCCGCATGCATTGGGGTTAAGCGCCTGGCCGGGCATCAGTATGCATACCGCCTGAGGGTTGGCCGCTACCGGGTATTTTTCGATGTCGATTCAGCCGTGCGCATCATACGCATAGAAGAGGTGAAAAAGCGCGATGAACACACCTACTAAGCATCAGATCATTCAAAAAGACGGCAAGCCCCTGTTCGTGCTTGTGCCCTACGACGAATACGTGCGCAGCGCAAAGCGCAGCACATCGAAAACCTGCCTGCCGCACGCTGTTGTAGAAAAAGCCGCCGTTGAGGGCAAAAGCATGGTCAGGGCCTGGCGGGAGTATAAAAAAATGTCGCAGGCCGACATTGCCGGCAGGCTTGGCATTACACAGGCAGCCTACAGCCAGCTTGAAAAGTCGCAGGATCGGATGCGGGGAACAACCCTCAGGAGGATCGCAGCTGCGCTTGGTATCACGGAAGCGCAGTTGGAGATGGAGCCTTGATAGTTCGGAGTACAAGAAAGTCCAAAGTCCAAGGTCCGAAGTCCACCGTGTCCATGCAAGAAGGTGGACGTGCTGCGCAAGTCCACCCTACATCTTTGGACCTTGGTCCAGAGGGCAGGCACAGGGGCCTGCCTTCCGACATCATCCTCCGCGCCTCAGCGTCTCTGCGGGAAAAAATCATTGTTCGAATAAAAAACGATACCTCGCGCAGAGGCGCAGGGACGCAGAGTGTAGGGTGGACTCACAAAGTGTGTCCACCGTGTTCATGATAAAGGTGGACGCGCTGCGCGGGTCCACCCTACATTCCCAACTCTTTTCTGAATTCCTCAACCGTTGCGCCGATCACATCGCTGCGCCCGTGCTCGCGGGCATAGTCCTCGGTGCCGCTTACTGCGGCTTGGCGGAACGGGGAGGGCACAAGCTCGAGCATGCCTTTGGCTGCATCATCCCACGAAAGCGTGAAGGTGAGGCTTGAGATCGGCACTTCCTCGTCCTCTGCATCTATCGCAGGCGCAGGCGCCGTGTCATCATCGAACACCTGTGAGAACTTGGCCTTGAACTTGGTGGGGGTGAACTTGTCCGAAACTTCGCGAAAGATACCGACGGTTACGTTTGTGCCGCGTTCCTGCGCGAGTTTTTCCGATTCCTGGTGCAGTTTTTTTAATGCGGTTGCACGCACGAAATGCGGGATCATCTCACCGACCTTGAGCATGGCCTGCTCGGCTGCCATGTCCCATGCGACAACACCTGATGAGATGGGCCCCATCATCTCGCCCTTGGTCTCAAGGAAAATTCCCATGTAGACTTCGTTAACCAAACCCTCGACAAGGTACTTGGCGCCCATGAAACCCATGAACGGGCAGTTCTCGGAGCTGAGGTATCCGATGGTGGGGATGTCTGAGAAGATGAAATTCTTGAAGCCTGCGTCCATACTCACCTTTTTGTCGTAGAAATTGCCGTAGATCACCATGGGCCCGGTCTCAACGAACTTGTCGCGTTTTTCTTCGATCGTGGCGTTAATGAGCACATTGTCGCATAATTTTTTTATGCGCGAGCCCGCTTCAGGGTTGCTGAGGGCTGCCATCACGATCGATACGCCGACTTCCTTGTTCAAAAATTCGCTGATGCCCACGGCATAGGTGTTATGGTTCTCCAGGGACAGGGCTGCTGTCATCTCAAAGGTCACCGTAAATACCATGTTGGATGAAATGAATTCAAAGGCATTGGCCATGCATTCCTTCAAATATTTTTTTGCATCGATTTTGAAGAAGGCGGCCACGCTTTCAAGCCATGCGGCCGAGTTACCGAACCCGATCGGGATGATGTCGGCCTTGCAGGGAATGCCGAAGCGCTTTTCCATCTCGCGGGCCACGCCCATGCCGCTGTCAAACGGGTAAATGCACAGGTTCAGCTCGGCCCGCGCTGCGTTTTTGATCTGCTCGATGGTTGCGCCCGCCGTGTACACGCAGTTCACGGTTACGCCTATGCCTGCAAGCATGCGGGTCAACTCATACACATCAGCCCGCCAGTTAAATGTTGAAAACGTCGGGCCGATAATGTTGACCGATTTGGGTATTTTTTCGACGTTTGCATCCACAAGGTCGAGCAGCTTTATAAATGCCGCTTCTTTGCCTTCCACGAGCGAGCCGCCGATGGGCGGGTGAATGATGAGCGTGTCCCTGGAGCCGACCTTTTTCACCACGCCTTCCACGTCGTCGCGCGTAACTTCCACGGTCGGAGCGGTCACGATCATGATCGCCCCCGGCTTTTTTGCGGCGATTTTTTTGAGCGTTGATTCCATGCGGTCTTCAGCGCCCTGCATGATATGCGCATAGGACAGGTTGGTGGAGTACAGCTCGCAGGTCCAGTCATTGACCAGGGCATTGACGTGCTGGTTGATGTAGCACCCCGGGGGCGAGTGGAAAATGGTGTCAGCGCCCTTGATGCCCAGGCACGCCCACAGGGCGCCCTCGAAGGCCGAGGGAGTGTGCAGTTCCTGCATCTTGAAGTCTTTTGTATCAGCCATGTGTCAGCCTCCGTATTTTTTCATAAGGCCCTGCCAGGTTTCGTACACGGGCCTGTGCATGTTTTTGAAGAAGTTGGTGCCAAGGTCAATGGCATAGTCATAGCCGTATTCGCACAGATAGAGCATGTTGATGAACGTGGGCACCAGACGCGATACGCATTCCGGCTGGGCCTGGAACTCAACCGAAACGGCCGTGGGCTTGACCGCATCGATTATATCTCCGAGCAAATCGAAGTCCTCCTCGATGAAGGTCACGCCGTAGCGCTCCTGCATGATCTTCTTTTCCTGCTGGTAGAACTTGTTTTTCATGGAGGGAACAACAAAAACTTCCGCGCCGAATTCGGCGAAAATCTTGCCGACCGAAACCTCGTTGGCCGGCCCGTCAACCATGAGCATGCGCACCTTTTCTCCGGCGAAACGCGCGCGTATTTTTTCAAGTTCGGGCCGTACGCGTTTTTCCTCATCGTCAACGAGGTCGTGCAGCTTCTGGCTGTTCTGCCGCTCGGCTATGGCGCGCAGGAAATTGGATGTGCCCTGAATGCCGACGGGTATTTCTATAAACTCAACGTCGCCGTCGAAATGCTCGCTCAAATGCCTGCACGTCAGCCAGGGGGTGATGTGGATGGGGTAGTACTTCTCAGCGCGCACAATGCTGCTCATGCTGTCGAGATGCGGCGTTGGAAACACAAAGCAGGGGATTTCGGCCTTTTTAAAAAACATTTCAAGGCAGGCGAGATTGCCTGCGTCCTGGCCTGTGCGGCCGATCAGGCCGATGGAGCCGGGTACTTTGGCCTGTTTTTCAGACGTGTCGATGACCGCGACCCAGGCCGCATCCGAGCCCAGCGGCATGGAGCGCGGATAGTTGAAGCCCGTCAGGCAGGTGCTCACCTTGAGATCAGGTATTTCCTGCTTAAGCTCGATGATGACGCCTTCGATATCCTCGCCGATCAGCTGCGGGATGCAGGTGTTGATGATCACAATGACCCTGGGGTGATATTTTTCGTACAGGTTCTTTACCTGCTGCTTCAGGCCGGCCTCGCCGCCGAAGATGACGTCGCTTTTGTTCACGAGCGTTCCGGCGGTTACCAGATTTGCCGGCCGGCAGGACATCGAGCCCACCTGGTTCTGGTAGGAGCAGGGCTGCGGCCCGTGCAGCAGCGGAATGACGCCTTCGATCTTGCCCAGGCTCGCCAGGGCCTGGATGGTGGAGCAGCAGTGTTCGTAGTGTTTCAATGGCATATGTTCCTCCTGTCAGGCTGTTGAAAACTACCCGTCTGCTGCGTTGTGCTTGTCATTCGTCATTGCAGCGTACGATACAGTACGCCTCATTCCTCATGCCTTCGCACGCCTTGCATCCAGGCACTTTTGAACAGCCTGCTACATTAATGGTTTCGCACTCTTCCGAAATTTGTTTCTTAATCGTCACACCGGTGCAGACCGTTGTCCAGTATGGCGCACCCTGCTGCTACACGGGCAGGCACAGGGGCCTGCCCCTACATATTCTTTTTCCGACCTTATTCCGCAACCAAACGCTTTGCTCGGCTGCGAAACTATGGGGTGTAAAACCCTTGAACCTTCTTTTACTCCGAACTCCGAACTCCATACTCCTGCCAGGCATGCTGCGCATGAACCGCTAATGCTTCCTCCCCGAGGCCTGCGCCCACCAGGCGTGCAGCTCCTCGAACGTGAAGGACGATGGCACGGAGAGCCCGGTATTGTTCCAGATCGATTCGGCCAGCTGCCGGAACGCCTCGCATTCAGGCGTGTCGGGCGCGTGCTGGAACAGGGTGAGGCCCTTGCCGGAGCATTCTTTTATTTTCTCGCTGTAGGGGATAAAACCCACAAGGTGCGTGCCCAGTTTTTTCGAGAACCGGTCGAGGATGTCCTCTTCGTTCTTCAGCTCGCGGCCGTTGCCGATAATGCCGCCCAGCCTGACGCCTGAGCGGGCATTGAACCGCGACACGGCCTTGCAGATATTGGAAGCGGCAAACAGCACTTCGAGCTCGCCCGAGCTTACGATATAGACCTCGTCGGCATGGCCTTCGCGCATGGGCATGGAGAACCCGCCGCAGACCACGTCGCCCAGGACGTCGTAGAGCACAACGTCGAGCTTGAGAACTTCCATAACATTGAGATATTTAAGCGCCTCGATGGCCTCGACCACGCCCTTGCCGCCGCAGCCCAGGCCGGGTTCCGGCCCACCGCTCTCAGTGCAGAAGATGCAGCCTGAACAGGTGTTGTTGAGCGGGCTTTCAAAGACCACCTCTTCCATGACGAGCTTTTTTACATCAAAGTCCTTCTTGCGCAGGGTGCCCAGAACGGTCTGCGGCATCTTGCCCTTTAACAGCAGGCGTGTTGAGTCGTGCTTGGGGTCGCAGCCCACATGCAGCACGCGCAGGCCCTTTGATGCCAGCGCAAAGGTGATATGGGACGAAACCATGGACTTGCCGATACCGCCCTTGCCGTAGATGGCGAGTTGTCGCATAATGCATCTTTCTAAAGATATTTTAATAAGTTACGTTAATGAATTAATAAAAAACTTAATATGCAGGGTGCGCCATTCGAACCGAAAATTTATTTTTCGCACCCTTTCTTTGGCGGCAAAGTCTGTAGGGTGGACTCGCGCAGCGTGTCCACCGCGTATGTCGGATAATCCTATGATGGTGGACGTGCTTCGCAAGTCCACCCTACATTGATGATGCGCCATGCGAACTTAATTGATAAACGGCAGCCACCACTCATAGAGCTCTTCAAACTCGATCGTATTGGGTATGACAAGTCTGTAGGGTGGACTCGCGCAGCGTGTCCACCGCGTATGTCGGATAATCCTATGATGGTGGACGTGCTTCGCAAGTCCACCCTACATTGATGATGCGCCATGCGAACTTAATTGATATACGGCAGCCACCACTCATAGAGCTCTTCAAACTCGATCGTGTTCGGGATGACAAGATCTTCATTATCAAACACCTTTTGTCCGATCTCGCGGTAGAGCCGGGCCTCATCGGAGTCGGGCGCGCACTGGAACACGGTTTCGCCGTCGCCGCCGCACTGCTTCACGGTCTGGCTGTAGGGGATGACTCCAACGATCTGCGTGCCGATCTTTGCGGCAAAGTCGGTCACCATCCGTAGTTCGTTCTTCACGCGCCGCAGGTTTACGATCAAACCGCCGAGCTTTGAGCCTGAGCGGGCTTCAAAGCGCTTGATGGCCTTGGACACATTGGTTACCTGGTAAAGGGCTTCGAACTCGCCGCTGGTGACCACGTAGGTTTCCTGCGCGAATCCCTGCCGGATGGGAAGGGAGAACCCGCCGCAGACCACATCGCCCAGGATGTCATAGATGACGACATCGATGGCGAGAGCCTTGAGAATGTTGAGTTTTTTTATCGTATCGATGGCCTCTACCACGCCTTTGCCGCCGCAGCCAACACCCGGCTCGGGCCCGCCGCTCTCGGCGCAGTAGATTTTTCCATTGCCCGGAAACTGCAGGGGCGATTCGGTGATGATGTCTGAGGGCTCCAGGTCATCGTACATGAAGTCGTTTTTACGCAGCACGTCGAGAATGGTGGGAGGGAAGTCCGGCAGCAGCAGGTAGGTGCTGTCGTTTTTTGGGCTGCAGCCCACCTGCAGCACCTTCAGGCCGCGCTCGGCGAATGTGCAGGAAAGATGCGATGCAACCGTTGATTTGCCGATGCCGCCTTTGCCGTAGAGGGCAAGTTGTCGCATAGTGAATCTTCCTGATGATATTGTATGTAGGGTGGACTCGCGCAGCGTGTCCACCGGATAGAAGGTATATCTATAATGGTGGACGTGCTTCGCAAGTCCACCCTACATGACAATAAGGGCTGAGATTGCTTCGTCGCGTTCGCTCCTCGCAATGACCATTATGTGATGGCATCGCGGGCGCAGCGTGGCGATCTCATGGATACAGTGCTGCTTGCTGCGGGGTGATTTAACATTCACCTGCCCCCGTGTGTTTTTCCGCGACGCGTTTCATCGTAGAGCTGACCGTGCGCAGCGCTTTCACAAGGCGCTGGCGCTCCTTTTCTTCAAGGCAGCCGAATATGTTCTGCAGTTCCTGCGCTCGGGTTTTTAAAATTCCGTCGTGTGCCTTTTTACCCGCAGCGGTGAGCTGCACCTTGACCACCCGGCGGTCATCCGTGTCGCGCACGCGCTCCGCAAAGCCCGCGGCCTCGAGCCGGTCGACAACCTCGGTCATGCTGGGCATTTTTACGTTCGCGATTTTGCACAGCTCGCCCATGCTGTACTGGCGTTCTTCGTGAAATGCGGCCATGGCCTTGAGCTGCGAGCTGTTGACCGGAAAGCCCATCAGGCCCTTGCTGTGCATGGCCATGTGCTGGAAAAGGCCGCTGAACAGGTTGCGGATTTCGATCAAATGCATTTCGATTTCGGCCAGATCCTCGAGCTGCTTGTCAGTTGCCACGCTTCAGCCTCCTTAATGGTGCGACCGGCCGGGTAAGGCCGAGTCTTCAATTCAGTCATGAAAATTTCAGTTAATAATATTTCACTAATGAAGTATATAGCTGCAAACAACACTCATGTCAAGCCGTGTTTTAAAAAGAGTTCAAGGAAATCAGGAAACCAGCTTTTGGGCGATTGAAGCTACATGCATCCCCTGGAAACGGGCAATTGCCAGTTCGTTCACCGAGGGCAGGCGGCTGCCGTCCGTTCCGGCAAGGCAGCCCGCGCCGTAGGGCGATCCTCCGGTGATTTCGTCCATGTTCATTAATTCCGGGCACGCATAGGGTACGCCAACGATAATCATGCCGTGATGCAGAAGCGTTGCATGCACCGATGTGATGGTGGTTTCATGCCCGCCGTGCTGCGTGCCGGTGGACACGAACACGCTGCCGACCTTGCCGACAAGCGCGCCTTTTTGCCACAGCTGACCGGTGCGGTCGAGAAAGCTGCGCATTTGCGCGCACATGTTGCCGAAGCGTGTCGGAACTCCGATGATGATGGCGTCGTAACCGGTCAGTTCTTCTACCGTTGCGACAGGTGCGGCCTGAACTGTTTTTGCGCCGGCTGCGCGAGCCTGTTCATCGGTCATAAGTTCGGGCACGCGCTTGATGACCACCTCGCTGCCTTTAATGCTGCGCGCTCCCTCGGCAACGGACCCGGCCATGGTTTCAACATGGCCGTACATGCTGTAATACAGGATAAGGATGTTTGCCATGATAATTCCCCCGTTGAAGATTTGTAGTAAATCGTCACTCCGGTGAAGAAATTGTGGCGCAATTATTTTTAGTCGGTCATTTCGAATCCCGCCGTCGGCGGGTGAGAAATCTTTTAAGATCTCTCCCTTCGGTCGAGATGACAGCAAAAGAAACAGGGTACAGAAAAAAGTACGGTAACCGTAGGGTGCGCCATGCGCACCATCCAGAAAGAAATGCGGTGCGCATGGCGCACCCTGCGTCTATGTTCTGGTATCAGTCCCCGAGGGCCTGCAGGCGTTTCAACTCATCGATCACAAACGCGAGGTTAAGGCTTTTCAGGCATTGGACGGTCTGAAGGCCGCTGGCCGGGTCCCAGCCGCGCAGGCAATAGTAATCGCTGAGCATGGTGTTGAACTCGGCCCGGTCAAGCTTTGCATTGAGACGCGACGTAAGCTCGCCGTCTTTGCCCGGCAGCATGCACTCGGGGTTGAACAGGAAGAAGTAATTGCTTTTGTCTGCGGTCATGGGCTCAGTGAAGTTAAACTCAGGCAGGATGTCATCGGGCCGTCCCCGGCGGCCCTCGCGGCAGTGGATCGCCCGGGTGAGGTTGAACACGCGCTCGCCGGCGCGGTAGTATGCGGCCTCATTGAAATCAACGCCGGTCACGGCTGCAAGCATGCGGCTTTCAAGCGACGGGTCGCCCACGTGGTCGGGCGCGCCTTCAGGGGTAACCACCGGGTAGAAAAAGTCGCAGGCAGTCAGCGTTTCTTTTGCATAGGTTCTGTTCTGTATCATGTATGCAGCCAGCGCCTTGCCTGCACAGGTTGAATAGTCGGCAGCATCAACGCTGCCCCAGAAGCGGCGCGCGATGGCCCGGTAGGCGTGCGTGTCGACCTGAGACATGGTTCCGTCGCTCACATGCCACAGCACCCATTTGAAGAGGGGGTAGCATACTTCATGCAGCTGGGCCATGGGGTTGGTAGGATCAGTTGCATGAAACAGGGCCGTGGTGATGAAGTAGCGGCCGTTGTACAGGCGCGCGCTGAAACCCTCGCGGCTGAGCGTTTTTTCAAGCAGCGTATCGGTGCCGCGCCCGACATGGCGCGCTGCGCGCATGACGCCTTCGGCAAGCACATCGCCGAAACCTGTACGCGTAACAATGCTCTGCATGAATAAGTCCAGAAAACGCATGCTGCCGATTTCCTCGAACGGCAAACCGGTTTCCTGAGCGCTGATGAGCCCTCGTTCAACGCAGGTATTGAGCCAGTCAAGCATCTTGGTCATCTCCTGCGTGCACACGCCGGCGCGGTCGCAGGCCGAGGTGGCCAGAAAACTCTGGTCTCCCTGCTTGCCGCTGTTATGGATTTTTTCCCAGTCGGAATAGAAAAAAACCGAGGCGCAGAGCTTGCGGTGTTCGACGGTGCCGGAAACGTGGCGATAGATGCTGCGCGCGCATCCGGCCGGGCATCCCTTGCACGGTGCGCGGCGCACAAGCTCTATGCCATCGATCATGGGCTCCATGAGCTGCCGGCCCTTGATGAGGCTCCGTATTGTCCGGTTAATGTCTTTGAGTTCGTCAGGGCGGGCGACGGGTACTGTGCCTTCGGGTTGAAACACAATGGCCTTGATGTTCTTTGAGCCCATCAGTGCTCCGAATCCATGCCCTGCGCAGGAAGATTCTTTGCCCATGATCAGGGCGAAGCGAATGAGGCGCTCTCCTGCCGGCCCGATGCACAGCGGCTCACAGGCACTTCCATAGTGCTGTTGCAGTTTTTCAAGGGTTTCATGCGTATCAAGGCCCCACAGGCCGGAAGCATTGTCAATGCGAACCGAGCCGCCTGCAACATACAGGCACACAGGTTTCGGGGCTTTGCCGGTTATAACAAGACCGTCGAAGCCTGATTTTTTGAGGGCGGGAGCAGCAGAGCCGCCCATTGTGGCGTGACCGCACTGCTCGGGCATGAGCAGGGGCGATTTACCGCTTACCACCAGGCGTGAGCAGGCAATGGCAGGGGTACCGGCAAGCGGGCCGGCCATCAACATCAGAGGGTTTTCCGGGCTCAGTGCGTTAATATGAGCCGGGACTTCACTCCAGTAGAGTCGCGCGGCAAACCCCCGCCCGCCGATGTAGTCACGGGCCATGTCGGCAGTGGATTGAGTGCTGCATTGCCCGCTGCTGAGATCGACGCGGGCGATTGTTCCGGTCCAGCCGCAGGGCGATGAGGTCATTCCAGCGTTTCCTTAAAAGAAGCAGGGTGGACTTGCGCAGCGCGTCCACCGTTATGATTCATGGTGGACACGCTTCGCGAGTCCACCCTACAGCTGCATCTATATCAATTTTTCTCCGGTGCGGTCAACCTGCCCATAAACAGAATGGCCCCGGTTGCCTTTTCGCGGATAAAAAACAAAAACGGGCGGTCAGACCCGTAAAGTGGGTGCAGCGAAGCGCAACCCACCGGGATGTATGCGTTCCAATCAATGGTGGGTTGCACCCACCCTGCATCTATATCAATTTTTCTCCGGTGCGGTCAACCTGCCCATAAACAGAATGGCCCCGGTTGCCTTTTCGCGGATAAAAAACAAAAACGGGCGGTCGGCCCGGAACACATCCGGCGGGGGCGGCATGGAGGTTACGCCAACAACCACGCCGGTTGCGGCCGCGGCCTCGGTGCCTTCCTCGTACACGTCAACGAACGCCTTGTGAAACACGCCGCTGATCAGAAGATTCCGGGTGCCGTCAATGCCTGAGAAATCAGCTGCGCGGGGTTCAAAAGCATCCCGCATGCCGAGGGCCTGCAGCTGCGGCACAATGTTGTTTGCACCCCAGGTCAGGGTGAAGCGCGGCAGATGCACCTGTACGCTGCGGCGCTGCAAATTGGCAATCCATGAGCTGAGGATTGTTTCGTCGAGGCGTTCTTCAATACCGGCAAGGCCCTCGGCCGTGTCCGGCAGCACGATCAGCATTGAAATATTATCGCCCTGATAGGCAAGCTCGATTACTTTCAGCCCGTCTTCTTTGTAAAAGGGCAGGTGCTGCGGCTTGTCGAAAGTCATGAGCGGGGCTTCAACAGTTTTGCCGCCAACGTAGTAAAAGGGCGCGTTCTGTGTAAGCTTTTTGTCGAACTGTTCTTCCCAGAGCCCTTTGAAGTACACGGCGTTTACCAGCACAAGGCGCGTATCCGTGCTGACACTGCCGGGCGTCAGAAGATCGGTGATCTTATTGCGGGTCTGTTCTTCCACCCAGGCGTTGATCCGAAGGCGGGCGTTTTCAGATGCGTTTTTAAAATCAAGGCGCTCAAGTGCGCCGCCGTAAAATTGTTCATTGATGTCAATGAACGGCTGCAGGAACGTGCTGGTTTTGTCGCCCCACAGGCTGTTGGCAACACGCATCTCGTAGTCGCTGCCGCCGCCGGTGTTCAGCGTTGTAATTAAATCGCCAAAGGCCCTGTGAAGCGCATCCCCTTCAGGGCTCAACTGAAGGGCGCTTTTCATCTGGTTGGCTGTTTCTTCGCGCGCACCCGCATAGGTCATGGCCAGCGCGGTGCGGATGCTGGGGGGCGAGAAGAAAATATTACCGTCAGCAGTGCGCAGCTGCTGGTACATGGTGAGGGCGAAAACATTGTTGCCCTGCGTGAACGACATTGCAGGGTTGTCTGCGGCTGTGGTTTTTTCGGCGGGGCCGGGTGCCTTGCTATGCGCGTCCGGCATAGCGAATGAAAAAATAATGGAGCTACATACTGCCATTATTACAATTCTGATCTGTGCGCGCGTGTGCATGGTAGTGTGATCTCCGTATGAATTCAAGTGCATATATTTTATTCTGTAGCCTTTTAAATGATGAAGTAAAACCGTTCGTCGTGAGCCTGCTTTTACGTTCGTGGTGAGCCTGTCGAACCATGAACGGATTTCAATGTTATTTGCTTTGTCCGTTCAACCCTTCGACAGGCTCAGGGCGAACGGTGAATTTGTTACCCCGAACTCCTTACTCCAACCTGAATCCCGTTCGTGGTAAACGTGCTATTCCGTTCGTGGTGAGCCTGTCGAACCATGAACGGATTTCAATGTTATTTGCTTTGTCCGTTCAACCCTTCGACAGGCTCAGGGCGAACGGTTAATTTGTTACCCCGAACTCTTTACTCCAACCTGAATCCCGTTCGTGGTAAACGTGCTATTCCGTTCGTGGTGAGCCTGTCGAACCATGAACGGATTGCAACGTTCTTTGCTTTGTCCGTTCAACCCTTCGACAGGCTCAGGGCGAACGGTGAATTTGTTACCCCGAACTCCTTACTCCAACCTGCCTGAATCCCGTTCGTGGTGAGTGTGCTATTCCGTTCGTGGTGAGCCTGTCTAACCATGAACGGATTTCAATGTTATTTGCTTTGTCCGTTCAACCCTTCGACAGGCTCAGGGCGAACGGTGAATTTGTTACCCCGAACTCTTTACTCCAACCTGAATCCCGTTCGTGGTAAACGTGCTATTCCGTTCGTGGTGAGGGTGCTTTTCCATTCGTGGTGAGTGTGCTATTCCGTTCGTGGTGAGCCTGTCGAACCATGAACGGATTTCAATGTTATTTGCTTTGTCCGTTCAACCCTTCGACAGGCTCAGGGCGAACGGTGAGTTTGTTACCCCGAAA
>Ga0194127_10001927_pt1 | contig 29245 bp, 24 predicted proteins | sample TA2KigC100mmetaG_FD_148624 | JGI IMG/M metagenome (GOLD analysis project Ga0194127, IMG submission 148624) | Freshwater microbial communities from Lake Tanganyika, Tanzania - TA2015036 Kigoma Deep Cast 100m | ecosystem: Environmental > Aquatic > Freshwater > Lake | place: Tanzania: Lake...
CCCCGGGACCACGCGGACCTCCGCGACCGGCAACTGCGCGAGGGCCGCCGCGCAGAGCCGCACGTGGGTCCGGTGGGGGGGATCGAACGCCCCGCCGAGCACCGCGACCCCCGGGCGTTCGCCCCGTGCGCTGCCCAAAGAAGCCTGGTCCGTCATCTGCGCTGCGGAGCCTACCGACCCCCCCGGGCAGGCGGGCGGGCAACTTGCCGGAAAACGGGTTGCGCGGGCATTTCCGGGTCGCTAGGGTTCCGCCGGTTCGCGCTCTCTCCCCGGCGCGGAGTCCCAGAACAGACCCTTCCCCGCACGAACATGCGCAAGCTCGCCCTCGTCGTCCTCCTGCTGCCCCTCGGTGCCTGCTGGTCCTCCGGAGTCACCGCGGAGCAGGAGAAGCGCGGCATCCGGAGCGTCTCCTCGCTGAGCAGCGAGTACGAGCGCGACGCCTTCTTCACGCGGCTGCGCCAGCGCAGCGACGGCCGGAACAACGCCTGGGGCCGCGACTTCGCCCGCATCCAGGACTTCTTCGACCGGCACTTCTGGAACTACGACGCGAACGACCCCTACGTCAACTACCCGTCGGACACGACCAAGCTCGAGCACCTCGGGCGGTTCGGCCTGACGACCTTGACCAGCGTGCCGGGCGTCGACGAGATCACGACGCGGCTCTGATCTGGCGCGCCGCTGCGTAGCGACACGCCCGGGGTGCGGGCGGCAGCACGATGGTCGAGCTGCAGCCAGCGGCCGAGCAGCCAGAGGCACGGTGCGCGCGCGCTCAGGCGCGCCTGCCGTAGACGCCGAGCATGCGGCGCCGCGGCGCCGGCTCCGGCAGGTCGTAGGTCAGCACGCGTTCGCGCCGCAGCGGCCCGAGGCGGGCCGGCGGCCGGGCCTCGGCATCGAGCCACAGGACGAGGTGCCCGCCGGGCCGCAGCAGCGGGCCGGCCAGCTGCGCGACCGGTCCGGGCTCACCGACCGCGCGCACGACGACCGCGTCGAACGCGTGCCGCAGGTCGGGCCGCAGTGCCGGCGCCTGCGCGGCGTCGAGCTGCAGCGTCTCGACCTCGCTCCAGCCCGCCTGCACGAGGCAGCTGCCGATCGCGCGCACCTTCTTGCCGGTGCGGTCCAGCAGCACGACCGAGCTGCCGGGGTGCAGCGCCGCGACGCACACGCCCGGGAAGCCGTTGCCGGAGCCGAGGTCGAGCACGTGGTGCGGCCGCAGGCCGGCGCGCGCGAATCCGAGACCGTCGAGCACGTGCAGCACGACGGCCGCCTCGCGGTCGCGGACCGCCGTCAGGTTGAGCTGCTCGTTCAGCGCGAGCATCGCGTCGAGGTAGGCGAGCAGCAGCGCTGCGCGGTCCGCGCGGAGGTCGGCGCCGAGCGTCGCGGCGGCGCGCACGAGGGCGGGCGCATCGGTGGGGGCGATCACGGCTCCGATCTTGGCGCGGCGCGGGCCGCAGTCAAACCAGCGGGTCCTCGACCTGCGGCACGGGATCGGCGGGAGCCGGGGGCCGGCTGCGGCGTCGGCGCAGCAGCCAGAGCAGGAGGCAGGCGAGCAGCGGGCCGGCGAGGGCCGCGGTCGCGACGATGCGCCAGCTGCGTTCGGGCCGGACGAGCAGGTCGACGAGGCCGAGGCCGAGCAGCAGCGCGAGCCCGGTGCCGAGGCCGTGCCACACCGTGCGGCCGAAGTCATGCAGCCGCAGGCCCAGGATCGGCAGCGCGTGCGCCACCGAGAACCACAGGGCCGTGGCGATCGCGGTGTTCGCGGCGACCGCGAACCCGATCGCGCCGCCGTAGAGCGCGCCCGGGATGCCGAGTCCGTAGATGGCGAGGCAGCGGAAGAACTGCGCCTTGCGGTCCCACTGCGGTTCGCCGACCGCCCAGAACAGCGGGCCGACGACCGAGGTCAGGCCGGCGAGGCCGCCGTGCAGCGCGAGCAGCCCGAACAGGCCGGGGATCGCCACGTACTTGGCGCCGAACACGACGCTCGGCAGGGCATCGCCGCACCACGCCATCGCCACGGTCAGCGGCGTGCCGACGAGCAGGAACGCGTGCACGGCCTCGGACCACGCGACGGCCAGCCGCGCCCGGTCGTTCTTGAGCTGGGCGTAGGCCGGGATCGCCACCGGCGCCAGCACGCGCAGGAACACGTCCTCGGGCAGCCGCGTGATGCGCGCGGCGCCGTCGAACACCGCGACCGCACCGGTGCCCGCGACCTTGCCGAGCACGAACGGCGGCGCCGTGAAGATCATCAGCAGCAGGAACGGCTGGCCGGCGGCGTTCTTGTTGTAGTGGAACAGTTCGCGCAGCGCGGTGCGGTCCAGGTGGAAGCGGAGCCCGTGCGGGGCCACGAAGTAGCTCGTCGCGCTGCGCAGGGCCGTGGCCAGCAGGTGGCCGAGCGCGAGCGCCCAGACGCTGCGCAGCAGCAGCGCCAGCAGCAGGGTGCCGCCGACGCCGAGCACCGCGGCGACGAAGTCGCCGAACGCGACGCGGCGGAAGTCGAGGCCCTTCATGCGCACGGCGCGCGCCGGGCTCTGCAGCGCGTCGACGAGGCCGTTGCCGGCGAGCGCGAGGAACAGGCCCGGCAGCCAGTAGCGCGCGTCGATCGCGGGGTCGCCGAAGAACCAGGCCAGCGGCCAGGCCAGCGCGCACAGCAGCGAACTGATGACGACGCTGCGCAGCACGCGGACCGTGAACACCGTGTCGAGGTAGCGGCGCTCGGCGCCGCGGTCGCTCCAGATCTGCGTCTGCTCGCCGACGAACGTCGTCAGCGACTCGACGATGCCGATGCCCGACAGCACGATCACGAACAGGCCGAGGTCCCGGTCGTCGAGCAGGCGCCACAGCGCGACCGGCCCGAGGAACTGCACGATCCGCTGGCCGCCGACGCCGAGGAACATCCAGAACAGGCTCTGGACCGTCCGCCGCCGCAGATCGCCGGCCGGCTGGCTCACGGGTGCGCCGGTGCCGGGCGGGAGGTCGGCGAACCACCGCGCACGAACACGCGGTGCCAGGATTCGAGCACGAGCAGCGAATGCACGGTCAGCGCATTCTGCTGCAGCGCCGCCGCCGAGGCGAGCAATCCCTGCAGCCACGCGGGCGGGAAGAAACCGGCGGCGAAGCCGGCGCGGTCGAGCAGCCGCTCGCGCACCTGCGGCAGATTCCGCTCGGCGAGCCACTGCGGCACCGAGTTGGGGAAACCGTGCTTCCTGCGCGTCGCGACGTCCGCGGGCAGGTGCCGCGCGGCCAGCGCCCGCAGCAGCAGCTTGTTGCCGTCGCGGCCGCCGAACTTGTGCCGGCCGTGCACCGCCATCGCGAACTCGGCGAGCCGGTGGTCGAGGAACGGCACGCGTCCCTCGATCGAGGCTCCCATCGTCGTGCGGTCGAGCAGGCTCAAGAGCTGGTGCGGCAGGTAGGTCTGCGCGTCGGCGCAGAGCTGTCGGTTGCGCGGATCGAGCCAGGCCGCCTCGCGGAAGCGTTCGGCGAGTTCGGCCACGGCATCGCACCGCGTCACTGCTGCCAGCGCCGCGCGGTCGGCCGGCGTCAGGTGCGTCATCGCGTGCGCGTGCCACGGCAGGCGGTCGCGGCCGAACGCGCGCATCGCCGCGCGGACCTCGGGCGGGCGCCGCACGCCGGTCGCCCTGGCCGCGACGGCGTCGCCGAGCACGTGCGCGAGCAGCCGGTAGGCGGTCGCGCGCGCGGACTGGCGGTAGTGCCCGTAGCCCGCGAACAGTTCGTCGGCGCCGCTGCCGGCCAGCAGCACCTTGACGTGGTCCGCCGCGGCGCGCGCGACCAGCAGGGCCGGGTAGAAGGCCGGGTCGGCGACCGGTTCGTCGTTGTAGAACGTCGTGCGGTCGAGTTCGGCGAGGAAGTCGCCGTCGGCCGCGGTGATCACGACCTGCTCGATGCCGAGCCGCCCGGCGACCTGCCGCGCGCACGCGAGTTCGCCGGGGTCCGTGCTCGGGAAGACGATCGTATAGGCGCGCACGTGCGCGTCGCCGCGGTGCGCGTAGTGGGCGATCAGGCTCGAGTCGAGGCCGCCCGACAGGCTGATGCCGATCGGCACGTCCGCCATCAGCTGCAGCTTCGTCGCGTCCGCGAGCAGCGCGTCGAGTTCGTCGAGCGCATCGTCCGGCCGGCCGGGGCGCGGCGCCGACAGGCTCCACCAGCGTTCGCGCCGCGGCGCGCGGCCGCGCTCGAGCACGAGCCGTTCGCCGGGCAGCAGCTTCTCGACGCCGCGGCACAGGGTCGCCCGGCCGGGCACGTAGAACAGCTCGAGGAACGGCACGACCTGGGCCGGGTCGACCGCTGCCGGCACCAGCCCGCTCGCGAACAGCGCCTTCGGTTCGCTGCCGAACACCACCGCGCCGGGGGTGACCGCGAAGCAGATCGGCTTGATGCCGAGCCGGTCGCGGTAGAGCCGGCAGCTGCCGTCGCGCGCGTCGAACACGCAGATCGCGAACATGCCGTTGCACAGTTCGACGAACCCGGGGCCGTAGCGTTCGTAGAGGTGCGGCAGCACGGCGGCGTCGCTGCCGTGCCGGATGTCGACGCCGTGCTCGGCGCGCAGTTTCGCGCGCAGCTCCAGGTGGTTGTAGATCTCGCCGTTGAAGAACACCTGGATCGAACCGTCGGCGTTGCGCACCGGCTGGTCGCCGGTCACGAGATCGACGATCGCGAGCCGCCGGAACGAGGCCGCGGCGAACGGCAGCGCGAGCTCGTTCTGCGCGTCGGGGCCGCGGTGCGCGATCGAGCGGGCCATCGCGTGCACGCGCGCGTCGAGTCCGCCGGGACCGCCGGACGTCTGCAGCAGGTAGATGCCGGCGAAGCCGCACATGGGGCGCGGATCCTATCGGTGCGGGGATCGCGGCGTCTCCACCGAAGCCGCGAGCGCGGCCAGCAGCGCGCCGTCGCCGGCGTCCGGCGGCAGCCAGACGATCTCGGGCAGCCGCCGCAGCCAGGTCGTCTGCCGCCGGATCAGCTGGTGCGTGTTGCGCCGGATCCGGTTGCGCAGTTCGGTGCGGTCCTTGTAGCGGCCGCGCAGGAAGTCGCGGCACTCGGCGTAGCCGATCGCCGAGCCCGAGGTCGCGGAGAAACCGCCGCTCCGCTCGATCGCCTCGGTCTCCTCGAGCAGGCCGTGGTCGAGCATCCACCCGGTGCGCGCCTTGACGCGCCCTTGCAGTTCCTCGCGGTCGCGCAGCACGGCGACGATGCGGCACGCGCGTCGCCAGCCGGCCTGCGCGAAGTGGTGCTGCTGGCTGCTGATCGTGCGTCCGGTCAGCGCGAGCACCTCGAGCGCGCGCACGAGCCGGCGGCGGTCGCGGCGGTGGATGCGCGACGCCGCCTCCGGGTCGGCCCGCTGCAACTCGGCGAACAGGCAGCCGGGCTCGCGGTCCTCGCGCGCCTCGAGCGCCGCGCGCAGCGCCGGGTCGGCGGCCGGCCCCTGCAGCATGCCCTTGAAGAACGCCATCAGGTAGAGCGGCGTGCCGCCGACGAACAGCGCGCTGCCGCCGCGCCGCTGCACGTCCTGCAGCGCCGCGTCCGCGGCCTCGCACCAGCGCGCCGTGTCGAACGTGTCGCTCGGCTCGACCAGGTCGATCAGGTGGTGCCGCACGCGCGCGCGATCCGCCGCGTCCGGCTTGGCGGTGCCGACGTCCATGCGCCGGTAGACGGCCATCGAGTCCATCGACAGGATCTCGAGCCCGCGCCGCGCGGCGAACTCGAGCGCGAGCGCGGTCTTGCCCGACGCGGTCGGGCCGGTGACGACCCACAGGGGCGGGCAGGCGGGTGTGGCGCTCACGGACGGGAGGAAGTTAGCGCCTCCGGCTTTGCACGTCGCGCACCGGGCCCTTACCCTGCCGCGCCCCCGGTTCGCCATGCTCGCGTTCGTCTCCGACATCCACAGCAACCTCGAGGCGCTCGTCGCCTGCCTGCAGGAGATCGATCGCCTGCAGGGCAAGCGCATCGTCTGCCTCGGCGACGTGATCGGCTACGGGCCACAGCCGCGCGAGACGCTGCGCCTGGTCATGCAGCGCTGCGAGTTCTCGCTGCTCGGCAACCACGAGCAGGGCGCGATGTTCTACGCGTCCGACTTCAACCCGCGCGCGCGCGCCGCGATCGACTGGACGCGCGACCAGCTGAGCCGCCGCGACCAGCCGCGCGAGGAGAACATGAAGTTCTGGAACTACCTCGACGGCATGAAGCAGGAGCACCGCGAGGGGCAGCTGCTGCTCGTGCACGGCTCGCCGCGCGATCCGGTGCGCGAGTACCTGGTGCCGCGCGACGCGTCCGACCGCGCGAAGATGGACGAGTGCTTCGCGAGGATGGGCGACGCGAAGCTGTGCTTCGTCGGCCACAGCCACGTGCCCGGCGTCTACCCGAAGTCCGGCGGCTTCCTGCTGCCGTCCGAGATCGGCTGGCAGTGGCAGGTCACCGAACCGGCGATCGTCAACATCGGCTCGGTCGGCCAGCCGCGCGACGGCGATGCGCGCGCGTCGTTCGTCACCTACGAGGGCGGCACGGGCAACGGGGGCCTCGTGCGCTTCCACCGGGTCGCCTACGACGTGCAGGCGACGGTGGCCAGGATCCGTGCGGTCCCCGAACTGCCCGACTACCTGGCCGAACGCCTGCTGCAGGGCCGGTGACCCCCGGGCCGCGCGCCGGCGCAGCGCCGGGGCGCTCCACGAGATTCCGCGATGGCGAAGACGATCCAGTCCTTCCTGCTGGCCTTCCTGCCGAGCGCGCTCGCCGCGCTGCCCGGCCCGAGCCTCTGCGCGCAGAACGAGGGCGCGGGCCCGCCGGCGGCCGCGCCGCGCGCGCAGGACCCGCCGCCCGGCGACGTCGGCGTGCTGCGCGAGTTCGGCGCGCCGGGCCAACCCGGCGGCTTCCGCGCGCGCTTCAGCAGGCTCGGCGGCGGGCTCGTCTGGCTGCAGGCGACCGACCACTACAGGAGCATCGAGGCGAAGGGCCGCGCGGCGCACACGCCGGACGACTACCTGCTGCTGAGCTCGCCGGGATCGTGGCGGGCGAGCGACGGCTCGGCCGACCTGGCGCTGCGGCTCGTCGGCAAGAGCGCCGACACGCGCTTTCTGCCGGATCTCGGCACCGCGCCGTGGACCTACACCGAACTGCCGGACGGCGTCGTGCAGTTCGGATTGCAGTCGGGCACCGGCCTCGAACTGGTGAAGACCCTGCGCCACGGGGCGGGCCAGCGCGGCTTCGTGCTCGAGATCGCGCTGCGCAACCTCGACACCGAACCCGGCGGCCGGATCGCGTTCGAACTGCTCGGCGTGCCGCTCGTGAACCCGGCCGAGTCGACGCTGATCGGCAACTCGTCGACCGCGATCGCCGCCCCGACCGAGGGCGAGGCCGTGCACGTCGGCCCCGCGGCCGGCAGGGTGCAGACGCTGACCACGGACCTGCCGCGGCTGTCGTTCGCGGGCACCACGAACCGCTTCTTCGGCTCGTTCCTCTACCCGCGCGACCCCGCGTCGGCGCAGGCGCTGACCGGGCTCTACGTCGACACGGCGCCGAACGTCGCCGACCCGGACACGCAGACCAACGCCCACACCGCGACGCGCATGCGCTACGGCCTGTCGCTCGCGGTGCCCGAACGCGGCGCGGCGACGGTGGTGGGGTTCGGCCTCTACCTCGGCCCGAAGGCCTATCCCGTGTTCGCGACGCTGGCCGCGCCGGAGCGCTTCGCGCCGATCCTCGACGTCGACCTGAACCCGCCGTGCTGCTACATCGAGGTGCCCGGCGGCCGGCCGATGGCCAAACTGCTGCTGCAACTGCTCGGCTGGTTCCACGCCGTCGTCGGCAACTGGGGCGTCGCGATCATCATGCTGACCGTGCTGGTGCGCGGCCTGCTGGCGCCGCTGAACTTCCACATGCAGAAGTCGATGCGCGCCTACAGCAAGCGCATGGCGGTGCTGAAGCCGAAGCTCGACGAACTCAAGGAGCGCTACAGCGACGACCCGAAGGCCTACCAGCAGGCGATGATCCAGCTGCAGCGCGAGCACAAGCTGATGCCGCCGATCGGCGGCTGCCTGCCGATCTTCCTGACGATGCCGATCTACATCGGCCTGTTCACGGCGCTGCGCACCGCCTACGAACTGCGCCAGCAGCCGTTCATGCTCTGGGTCACCGACCTGAGCCGCGCCGACCAGCTGTTCGCGCTGCCGTTCTGGCCGCACTGGCTGAACCTGCTGCCGCTGGTCTGGATCGCGCTCTACCTGTTCATGGTGTTCCGCCAGCCGCTGACGACCGACCCGCAGCAGCGGCAGATGCAGCAGATGACGCGCTACATGCCGCTCTTGTTCGGCTTCATGCTCTACGGCTACGCCTCGGCGCTGCTGGTCTACATGGTGACGTCGATGCTGTGGTCGCTGGTCGAGGCCGCGGTCACCAAGAAGATCCTCGGCCCGGTCGACCCGAGCGTCGCCGCGATGACGCCGACGCCGATGTGAACCGTCCCGCGCGGCCGACCGCCGCGCGGCTCACGCCGGCAGCACGAAGTCCAGGCGCAGCGAGCCGTCGGGCTGCACGCGCGCGGTGGCCTGGCCGCCGTGGCCGAGCACGACCGTCTGCGCGACGAACAGGTCGAGGCCGTGGCCGTGGCCGCGCAGGATGCGGCTCGGGTAGTAGGGCTCGAAGGTGCGCGGCAGCCGCCAGGCCACGAGCCCGCCGCCGCTCGCGACGAGGCGCAGCCGGGCGCCACGCTCGATCGGCTCGAGCGCGAGCGAAGCCGCGGCGCCGAGCGACCGCACGGCGTCCCGGAAGCGCACGACCGCCTCGAGCGCGGCGCGCAGCTGCTCGCGGTCGCCCGGCACCACGCAGGTGCCCGACCCCGGCAGTTCGGCCGACGCGTCGGTGCCGGCGGCCAGCGCCTCGCCGAGCATGGCACCGAGGTCGAGCGGATCGTGCCGGCGCGGGCCGTTGGCCGCCTGCGACAAGAGGCGCAGGCGGTCGACCGAGGCCTGGATGCGCAGGAGGCCGTCGAGCGCGCTGCGGACCTGGTCGCGGCGGTCGCGTTCGCGGGCCGGATCGCAGCCGGCGTGCAGCAGCTGCAGGTGGCCGGCGACGAACTGCAGCGGGTTGTTGATCTCGTCGGCGATGCCGTGCGCGAGGTCGACGAACACGTCCGCGCGCGGCCGGTTGCTGCCGAGCAGCGCCTGCTCGACGACCGCCGCGAGCTGGCCTGGCTTGCCGGGGAACACGAGCAGCTGGGCCCCGAGCCGCCGCGCGGCCGGCACCATCGCGAGCTCGCGATCGGGGACGGCGACGAGCACGACGCCGAGCGAGGGCCACAAGCTGCGCAAGAGCCGCAGCGCGCCGATCGACTCGGGGACGTCGTCGGACAGCGCCGCGACCAGCAGGTCCGGCTGGAAGCGCGTCAGCGCCTCGGTGTCGCCGTAGAGCCCCTGGAACTGGCGCACCTCGGGCTGCAGCGGCAAGCCGCGCAGATCGCCCAGCAGCGGCTCGGGCGCGGGCCCGACCACGGCGATGCGGACAGCGCGTTCCATGATGCGAAGGCCTAGGGGATCGGGAGCCGGAGCCTGAAGCGGTGGACGAGGCACGGTATCCGGGAGCCGATCCGGTGTCACCGTGCCTGCCGCGAGCGCCCGCGGCACGAGCCCGGGCAGCTCCAGCGGGCGGCGCGGGCCGGTCGATACCGGCGCGGTGACCGGGGAAGCGGACGAGCGGTGCGGCGGCAGCGAACCCGAGCGCGGAAGCGACGGCGCCACTGGGGCTTCGCCGTCGCGGCTCCACGCCGTGTCGGGTCCGGCTGCCGCGGCGGATCCCGCGCCCGCCCCGCGGCTGTGGCGCGAGTGGAAGGGCCTGACGGTGGCGGACCTGCTGCGGACCGAGATCGCCGAGCGGTTGCCGGGCCAGGTGCGCTCGGCGCTGCACCACCTGCAGCGCGGCGACCTGCGCGCCGCCGAGGCGGCGCTGCCCGGCGAGTTCGCGAAGGTGTTGCCGGGCCCGGGCCGCCGCCGCGCCGCGCGCGCCCGGCGGCTCGGCGCGCTCGCCGCCGCCGTCGCGGCTGCGGCGGCGCTCGCCGCGTGGTGGTGGCCGTGAGCGGGCGCGGCGCCGGATTCGCGCGAGAGAAGACTCGCCTGGGCGCGGGCCTTTGCGCACACTGCGGAGGCCGATGGTGAGCCGAGCTGCCGAACGAGCCGATGCCGAGAACGATGCGCCGCCGATCGCGCCGCCGGGCGAACCGGTCGTGCAGCTCAGCGTGGTCGTGCCGATCTACAACGAGCGCGACAACGTGGGGCCGCTGCACGACGCGTTGACCTACGCGTTGCGCGCGTTCGGCAGGTCCTACGAGATCGTGTTCGTCGACGACGGCAGCCGCGACGGCACCAGGGACGTGCTGCGGTCGATCGCCGCGCAGGACCCGCACCTGCGCGTCGTGCTGTTCCGCCGCAACCACGGCCAGACCGCCGCGATGGCCGCGGGCTTCCAGGCCTGCCGCGGCGGCATCATCGTCTCGATGGACGGCGATCTGCAGAACGACCCCGCCGACGTGGGCCGCCTCGTCGAACGGCTCGAGCAGGGCTACGACGTCGTCTGCGGCTGGCGGCGCCACCGCCAGGATCGCGTCGCGACGCGGCTCTTGCCGAGCAAGATCGCCAACTTCCTGATCGCGCGCGTCACCGGCGCGCACATCCACGACACCGGCTGCTCGCTGAAGGCCTACCGCAGCTGGGTCCTGCGCAGCCTGAACCTCTACTCGGACATGCACCGGTTCCTGGCCGCGCTCGGCGCCGGCCTCGGCGCACGCATCACCGAACTGCCGGTGCGCCACCATCCGCGGCGCGCCGGCGTGTCGAAGTACGGGCTCGGGCGCATCTTCCGCGTGCTCGCCGACCTGATCGGCATCAAGATGCTGATCCAGTTCGCGGCGCACCCGATCCGCTGGTTCCTGATCCTGTCGCTGCCGCTGTTCGCGCTGGCGCCGATGATGTTCGTGCTCGGCTTCGTCAAGCGCACGCGCGAGGGCGAGTGGCAGTGGGCCGAGCGCTACGACATGGCGGCCGTGGCGGTCGGCAGCGTGGTGCTGCTGGTCGCCGTCAACGTGTTCCTGCTCGGTTTCCTGGCCGAGCTGCAGATCAAGGTCTCGCGGTTCTTCCGGCAGCGCATCTCGGTGACGGCGCGGGAGGCGAGCCGGTGAGCGCGCCGCTGGTCTCCGTGGTCGTCGCGGTCGGCGGGCCCGACGTGCAACCGCGGCCCGTCGTCGAAGGGCTCGGCGTGGCGCTCGGCGACGCCGGCTACGGCGTCGAGTTCGTGTTCGTGCTGGACGGCCCGTGCGGGCGCGTCGAGCAGGAACTGCGGCAGCTGCCCTCGCGCTGGCCGCTGCACGTCGTGCAGCTGCAGGGCGGCGGGCTCGGCGAGTCGATCGCGCTGTCGGCCGGCGTCGCCAGGGCGAAGGGCGACTACATCCTGAACGTGCCGCCCTACCTGCAGCTCGAGCCCGCCGAGGTCGGCAAGGTCGTCGCGGCGCTCGAGGCCGGCGCGGACTGCGTCGCCTCGTGGCGCTACCCGCGCATCGACCCGTGGTTGAACCAGCTGCAGTCGCGGTTCTTCAACTGGGTGCTGCGGCTGATCATGAACATGCCGTTCCACGACCTGAACTCGGGCACGCGCGGCTTCCGCCGCCAGGTGCTCGAGGAGGTCGCCGTCTACGGCGAGCTCTACCGGTTCCTGCCGGTGATGGCGCGGCGGCAGGGCTTCAAGGTCGTCGAGGTCAAGGTCAGGCACCGCGAGGAGAAGGGCCGCGCCGGCTTCTTCGGCGTCGGCGTCTACATGCGGCGCCTGCTCGACATCTTCGCGGTCACCTTCCTGACGCGCTTCACGCAGCGGCCGCTGCGCTTCTTCGGCTACCTCGGGTTCGTCGCGACGGTGCTCGGCGTGGTGCTCGCGGCGGTGCCGCTCTACGAGAAGCTGGTGCTCGGCGAAGGCCTGACCGACCGGCCGGCGTTCGTGATCGGCGCGATCCTCGCGGCGTTCGGCGTGCAGTTGATCGGTTTCGGCCTGGTCGGCGAGATCATCATCTTCACGCAGGCGCCGAACCTGCGCGACTACAAGGTCGAGGACGTCGTCGCGGGCGGGGCGGAGACGGCGCCGCTGCGGCACGCGGAGGCGCCACCGGCCGGAGCCGCGGTGCCGGCCTCGGACGTGCCCGCGCACGCGCCGGCGTCGCCCGCCCCGGCCGCCGACGAGGCGGCGCCCGTGCGTGTGCGCGAACTGCTGCCCGGCGAGGACTCGCGCTGGGACGCGTTCACGAGCCGCCACCCGCTCGGCACCTTCTTCCACCTGACCGGCTGGTCGCGCTGCGTGCGCGAGACCTTCCACCACGAACCGCACCATCTCGTCGCCGAGCAGGGCCGGCGCTGGCTCGGCGTGCTGCCGCTGTTCCTGACCAGGAGTCCGTTCCTGGGCCGCAACCTCGTCAGCTCGCCCTACGCGGTCTACGGTGGGCTGCTCGCCGACAGCGAAGCGGCGCAGCAGGCGCTGCTCGACCACGCCGCGCGGTTCGGTCGCGACCTCGGCGTCGGCTACGTCGAACTGCGCCACCTCGAGCCGCGGCCCGGCGATCGGCCGCGGTCGCCGCTCTACGTGACGTTCCGCTGCGACCTGCCCGAGGACCCCGCCGAGGTCATGGCGCGCATCCCGAAGAAGGCGCGCGCCGAGGTGCGCTGCGCGCGCGAACCCAAGGCGCCCGCGACCGACCGGAAGCGCGAGTCGTACGGCATCACCGTGACGGCCGACGGATCGGTCGACGAGCTGTTCCTGCTGTTCGCCGAGAACAAGCGGCGGCTCGGCTCGCCGGCGCTGCCGCTGCGCTGGTTCCGCGCGCTCGCCGACGAGTTCGGCAAGGCGGTCGTGATCCACCGCGCGGTCGACCCCGCCGGGCGCACGCTCGCGGCGGTCATGAGCTTCTGCTTCAAGGACACCGTCTACGCCTACTACTCGGGCGCGCACTCCGACGTCGAGGACACGGGCGTCAACAACTTCATCTACTGCGCGATCATGGAATGGGCCGTGCAGCAGGGTTTCGCGCGCTTCGACTTCGGCCGCAGCCGCGCCGACTCGGGGCCGGCGAAGTTCAAGAAGAACATGGGCTTCCTGCCCGAGCCGCTGCACTACGAGTACGTGCTCGTCGGCGCGGGCGCGCGGTTGCCGGAGTTCCATCCGAGCAACCCGCGGCTGGATCTGCCGCGCCGCCTGTGGTCCAGGCTGCCGCTGTTCCTGACCACGCGGCTCGGCGCGCGGCTGTCGCGCTACCTGCCGTGACGCGGGGGACCCCGTGGCAGCCGCACCCGCTCCGCAGCCAGACCCGCCGCGCCGGACCCCGCCGCCAGCCGAGCCCACGCGCTGGTCGCCCGGCCTGATCGGCTTCTACCTGAGTTGTGCCGGCGTCGCGCTGGGCGCGACGTTCGCGAGCGCGGGGCCGTTGCTGCTCGGTTCGACCGTGCTGCTCGTGTCCGGGTGCGCGCTGGCCGTCGTCAGCGCGGTGACCTGCTACGTCTCGCTCGCGGCCGCGCGCCGCCGGCCGGACTGACCGCCGGTGCTGGGAGTCACGGGCGCGCGAGCAGCCAGTCGACCGCCGCGCCGAGGTCGGCGGCCTCGTGGTCCGGCGTGAACCCCGCCGCGGCGAGCGTCTCGAGTTCCTGCGGCGGCGGTTTGCCGCTGTGCACGTAGACCGTCGCGATCGGCAGGCCCTGGGCCATCAGCAGGTCGCGCGCACTGTCGCCGACCAGCGCGGCGCCGGCGAAGTCCACGCCGAGCAGCTCGCGCGCCTGGTGCAGCAGGCCCGCGCCGGGCTTGCGGCAGTCGCAGGCGCCGCCGTAGCCGAAACCGCCGTCGGGGTGGTGGGGGCAGTGCAGGAAGGCGGCGACCAGTCCGCCCAGTTCCGCGTGCAGCCGCCCGTGCACGCGCGCGAGGTCGGCCTCGGAGTAGAGGCCGCGCGCGATGCCGCTCTGGTTCGTGACGACGACCACGCGCCGGCCGGCTGCGCAGAGGCGCCGCAGGGCCTGCAGCGCGCCCGGCAGCACGCGCAGCTGGTCGGGCGAGCGCACGAAACCGACCTCCGCGTTCAGCGTGCCGTCGCGATCGAGGAAGACCGTGCGGATCACCGTGCGGATCACCGGGTGGCCGGGCGCGTGGCCAGCAGTTCGAAGCCCAGCAACGGCTCGTCGGTCCGGCAGAGCACGACGTGCAGCTCGCGGGGCACGATCGCCGAGCGCACGCCGAACGGGAACAACAGATCGCCCCCGGTCCAGAACAGCGGCAGCGGCGGCATCACCGGGTCATAGGCGCCGTCGATCCACTTCGAGGAGTAACCTTCGGTGTGCTGGTAGATGCGCCGGGTGGCCGGGCGGTAGCCGGCCTTCGCCAGCGTGACCAGGTGGTCGGTGCCGAAGGCGCCGCCGATCGGCAGCTGGCAGGGCGTCGTGCGCCCGGTGTCGGTGCCGTCGATCGCGACCATGGCCCCCGGCGGCTCGCTCGTGATCAGCACCTTGTCCTCGCTGTGCCAGAAGGTGCAGGCCCCGGCGAACAGGAGGGGCAACAGCCGGAGCGGTTCGCTGCGCATGGCGCGGATCCTACCGGCTCGGCCGGGGCGGGTCGCGGACCCGTCCGGCGCGCCCGGCGCCGCGCGGCTGCCGGCGGGCGCCAGGATCCGGCGACGAAGCCCTCGCGCCGGCCGGTACGTCCGGTATCATCGTGCTCGTCGTTCAGGCGCGGCCCCGGGGCGGTCACCCGCGGGAGCGCGGGCGTTGTTCGGGCCCTGCGGGGCCGGTCAGGAGGATCGATGGACGGTCGTTTCGCTGCTGGGCGCCCGGTGCACAGAGGCACCGCGGGCGCGGGTCTCTTCGCCGTGACGTCGCGTTCGCTGGCCTGCGCGCTGGCGTTCGCCGGGTTCGCCCTGGCGCAGCAGCCGGGTGGCAATCCCCCGGCCGCCGATCCGCCGGCGGCCAGACCGCCGGCTGTCGACCCGCCGGTGGCCGGCGCCGTCCAGGCGCCCGCCGCCGCGGTCAGCTACGGCAAGGTGCTCGTCGACGGCGCGAAGCTGCGCTGCTGGCCGAGCGCGGTCGCCGCGCCGCCGGTGTTCGAGGACACGCTCGCCAAGGACCAGGTGGTGGTCGTCGGCCGCAGCGAGTCGGGCTTCCGCGCCGTCGTGCTGCCGCTCGGACCGGTCGGCTACGTGAACAAGAAGTTCGCCGTGGCGGACGACGCCGGGCACGTGGTCACGAAGGGCACCAAGGTCGCGTTCCGCTACCGCCCGAAGTCGACCGAGGCGCCGGTGGCCCTGCTCGCGGACGGCACGGCGCTCGCCGTCGCCGGCGAGGTCGAGGACTGGTGGCGCGCGCGCGTCGCCGCCGTCGAGGCCTGGCTGCCCGAAGCCGAACTGCAGGTGCTGGAGTCGCCCGACGCCGCGGCCGTGGCGGCCGCCGCCGAACTGCACGGCAGGCTCGCCGCCGAAGTGCAGGCCCGGCTCGACGCGATCGCCGCGCAGCGGCAGCGCGAGGCGCGCAACCGCGCCGACGAGGCCGCGGTCAAGGTCGTCGAGGACGCCTTCGCTGCCGAGCTGCGGAAGCCGACCACCGAGCAGCAGTACCAGCCCCTGGAGCAGGCGCTCGACCGGCTCGACGGTTCGTTCGCGGCCGATTCGTCGGGCAAGGCGCAGATCGCGGTGCTGCGGCAGCGCATCCAGGCGCAGAAGTGGATCGTCGAGGCGAGCGCGGTGCGCGACAGCAAGCCCGTGCCGTCCGCCGCACCGACCACGCCGCCGCAGCCCAAGGACGAACTCGAGCGGTTCACGTCGATCGGCTGGCTGCGCTACGAGAGCCGGCTCGCCGGCGTCGGCACCTACTACCTCGAGAAGGGTGGCGTGCGGCAGCACCTCGTGTCGTGCAGCAGCGGCCGCTACGACCTCGCGCTGTTCATCGGCCGTGAGATCGGCGTCAACGGCCCGCGGCGCCGGCCGGCGACCGAGAGCCTCAGCATCCTCGACGTCGAACGGCTCGAGGTGCTCGGCGGCATGCGCCGGTGAGCGGCCGCCGCGGCGCGGCCTCGGAGCGTCGATGGCAGCGCCGGTCCCGCGCGGCCGGCGATTCGCCAGCAGCCGTCGCCCCGCGATTGCCGAAGCACGTTCCGCCGCGGCGCTGGCCGCGCCATGGAACCAGCCGCCGTTGTCCCGCACCGCCGATCGAAGCACTGCTCCCGCGCCGCCGCGCCGTGCGGCGGCCTGGCTCGCCGCGTTCCTCTGTCTGCAGGCAGCCACGGCGCAGGCGCCCGCCCCGGGCGGCAGCGCCGGCGCGGCGCACTGGCTGCGCGAGGGTTCCGCGCTGCTCGACCGCGAGGATCCGACCAGCGCCTGGCGCGTCTACCGGCTCGCCGCCGCCACCACCGGCGGGCGCGACGTCGACTGCCTGATCGGGCTCGGCCGCGCCCACCTGATGCTGGGCCGCAGCGGCTTCGCGAACGACTACGCCGACGCGGCGCTCGCGGCGGCGCCCCGGAGCCAGGAGGCGATGGCGCTCAGCGTGCGGGCGCTGATCCGCGCGCGCGCGTTCGACCAGGCCGTGCGGCGCTCCGCGTGGTTCGTGCAGCGCGCCGACGAACCGGCCGCGGACCTGCTGGCGGCGCAGGCCTCGGCGCTGTTCCGCGTGCAGCGCATCGACGAGGCCGCGGCCGTCTACCGCGCCGCGATCGCCCGCGACGACGGCCACGCCGAGGCCCACCTGCGGCTCGGGTCCGGGCTGCTGGCGCCGCGCGAGGCGGCGATCGGCGCCGAACTGCGCGACGCGACCGCGGCGATCGCGCGCGGCGACCTGGCGCGCGCCGAGTCCCTGCTGCGCCGGTCGCTCGCGCAGCAACCGCTGCACCCGATCGCGCACCGGCTGCTCGGCGAAGTGCTCTACGCGCAGCGCAACCAGCTCAGCATGGCGGGCACCGACCCGGTGTTCCGCGCGCTCGCCGCCGCCCGGCCGCGCCCCGACGTGCGGAACCGGCCGGTCGCGGCGTTCCTGCCGGGCTACTGCGACCTGTCGCCGGAGCGCGCGGCGGTCGTCGACCGCGCGGTGGCGCTGTTCGGGCGGCACCTGGGCCGCCTCGTCGCGGTCGGCCCGTCGCACGACCTGCTGCGCGAACTCGAGCGCACGACCGACGCCGACGCGCGCAGCGCGCTGCGCGGCAAGCGCACCTTCGACGGCCGCGTGTGGGACGACGTGCGCGGCGTCGGCGGGCTGCAGGCCGCCACCGGCATCGAGGCGCTCGACGAGGCTGCGCAGTTCGGCTTCGACACGCTCGCGCACGAACTGGCGCACCAGGTGCACTTCTACGGCTTCACGATGGCGCAGCGCGTGCGGATCAAGCAGCTCTACGAACGCGCGCTGCGCGAGAACCGCTGCCTCGACTACTACGCCGCCAGCAACGAGGCCGAGTACTTCGGCCAGGGCGTCGAGGCGTTCGCGAGCTTCGGCAAGCGGCCGGGCGGCGAGGCGACCCACGGGCACACGCGCTTCGAGCTCTACCGCGTGGACCGCGAACTGCACGACTTCGTCGCCTCGGTCGTCGACTTCGACCCGCTGCGCGATCCGGTCCTGCGCGAGCGGCTGCTGGCCGCCGGCGTGGCCGTGGCGCTGCGCTGCGGCCGGGCCGAGGACGCGGTCGTGGCCGCGGAGCTGCTGCGCCCGGGCGCGGAACGCGACCGGCTGCTGGCCGAGGCGCGCGCGGCGCGCGCCGCGGGCCGCTGCTGGTGACCGGAACCCGGAATCGGGTGTAACCGTTCGGCACCTGCAGCACACAGAGCGGCATGACGCAAGACATCCTGATCGGCGGGCCGGCCCGCTACGGTCCGCGCGAACGCATCCTGCAGCTCGGGGAACCGCGCCTCGGCGACGCCGAATGCCTGGCGCTCGTGCTGCGCACGGGCAACCGCGGCGAGTCCGCGGAGGTGCTCGGCCAGCGGCTGCTGCGGCGGTTCGGCGGACTGCCCGGCCTCGCGGCGGCGAGCGTGCGCGAACTCGCGGCGGCGCCGGGCATCGGCCCCGTGCGGGCCGCGGCCCTCGGCGCCGCGTTCGGGCTCGCGCGGCGGCTCGCGGAGGTCGCGCTGCGGCCCGGCACGCCGCTGCACTGCGGCGGCGACGTCGCGCGCATCGTGCGCGACTCGGCGCGCGGCCTGCGGCGCGAGGGCTTCTTCGCCGCGCTGCTCGACGTGCGCCACTGCCTGCTCGGGCTGCACGTCGTCAGCGTCGGCAGCGTCGACGGCGCCCACGTGCACCCGCGCGAGGTGTTCTCGCCGGCGATCCGCGACGCGGCCGCGGCCGTGGTCGTGGCGCACAACCACCCGTCCGGCGATCCGACGCCGTCGGCGGAGGACCGGGTCGTCACCGAGCGCCTGCGCGAGGTCGGCGACCTCGTCGGCATCGCGCTGCTCGACCACGTCGTGGTCGGCGCGCAGCGCTACTACAGCTTCGCGGACGAGGGCTTCTTCCCGATCGCCTGAGTCCGCGCGCTTGCCGGGGCCGGGCCGCCGCGGCGCCGGTCGGTCGGTTCGCCCCGCACGTCTCGCCGCGTTGCGGCGGGCAGGAGATCAGTACTGCGTCGACCAGACGCCGGAGGTGGGCAGCGGCAGCGGATTCTGGCTCAGCAGTTCGATCATCGCCGCCTGGCTGAACAGGCGGGTGCCCAGGAACACCGGCGACATGCCGTTCACCGGCACGACGAGCAGGCCCGTGACCGGGTCGTGCAGCAGGCCCGGGACGACCAGCAGTTCCTGGAACTGGTTGCCGATGCCGAGGCTGATCAGGCCGGGCAGCAGACTCGGCAGGTCCGATCCGCTGAGCAGCAGGTAGGTGAGCACGGGGCCCTGCAGGTGGCCCTGGTGCACGACCCAGTGCTGCGTCTGGCCTGGCAGGATCGAGTCCTCGGTGCGCAGCGTCGGCACGGCCGGCGGCTGCGTCTGCAGCGTCATCTGCGCGGTGCCGCCCGAGCGGGTGAGCAGCATCACGGGATGGGTGCCGGCCGGGAACGTCTGCGGCAGGTGGACGCGCACGGTCTGGTGGTCGACGACGTGCAGCCAGCCGTCGAACCAGCGCCGCGGATCCTGCGACGCGATGATCCAGGTGCCGACCGCGACCTGCTCGCAGAAGCCGAGGTCGGTGCCCGTGTAGACCGCGGGCAGTTCGGTGACGGTCGGCAGCGTCTGGTTCTGTCCGGTCAGCACCTGCGCCGGCGGCAGGATGCACGCCGTGCCGAGGTTCCATTGCAGCGCCACGTCGCCGGTGGGGGCGATCGTGCGGCCGGTGGGCTGGCTCACGACCGTCGGCGTGAAGCTGCCCATGGCGCCGAAGAAGAGGTTGCCCTGCGCCGCGCCGAGGCCGACCTGCACGGCGCCGCTGTTGGCGAGGGCGATCCGGCCGCCGGCGTTGCCGCCGTCGCCGACCAGCGTGCCGGTCGCGAACGTGTAGTAGCGCCACGCGGCGGGGTCGATCGGCCCCCCCTGCGGGGCGTAGGCGCCCTGCAGCAGTTGCAGCACCGGGCTGCCGGAGGGCGGGTGCGCCGGATGGCCCGGGTCGACCCGGCCCGCGCACTGCAGGTCGCAGAGCCAGCGGTCGGCGTAGTCGTTCTGCCGGCGCAACAGGCCCTGCAGGCGCGCCGTGCCGTCCGGGTTCTCGGTCCACTCGCCGGCCGGCAGGAACAGGTAGTCGGCGGCGAGCCCCGGCATGTTCGCGCAGGCGCGGCCGGGGTTCGGCGCGTAGGCCGGGTCCGCGTCGACGTGGGAGGCACAGTGGCCCAGCGCCTGGCGCAGCGTGGCCCGCAGCTGTGCCGGGCCGGTCGGTGCGAGCGGCGCCAGCACGGGCTGCTGCACGATCTGCAGCGCGAGGTTCGCGGCGAGGCCCATCGCCACGTTCTTGTTGTTGGCGCCGACTCCCATCTGCACCGGTGCCGCGGCCGTCGCGAGGATCCGCGCGCCGCCGTAGGTGCGCAGGCCGACGAGGCTGCCGGTGACCTGCGTGAAGTAGACGTACTGCGTCGGGTCGGCGGGACCGAGCGGCGCGTAGGCGGCCGGCAGCAGCGTCGTGACGGGGCTGCCCGCCGGCGGGTGACCGGGGCTCTGCGGGTCGAGCCGTCCGGCGAACTCGAGTTCGAGGAAGAACTCGCGGTCGATTGCGCTCTGCCGCCGCACGAAGGCCGTCAGGCGGGCGGTGCCGTTCGCGCGCTGCTCGAACTGGCCGTCGGCGAACAGCTGGAGGTCGTCGGCGACGCCGGGGATCGCCAGCAGGTAGCCGCCGGTCTCGGTGGCGAAGGCGTCCGCTTCGGCCACGGTCGCGACCTGGTATGGAGCCTGGGCGACGACGGTGGTGGCGCACGCGGCGACGGCGAGCGACCGGAGGCCGCAGGCGCGGCGGGCGCGGGGCAGGATCCAGACCATGCTCCCAAGTCTACGTCCTCGGGCCCAGGAAGGGGGACCCTGCCGGTGGCTGGTCCGCCGCGGCGCGGCGAACCGCTGGTCCCACGGGTCGATCGCAGCCACAATCCGCGCCGTGATTCCCCGTGTTCCCGTGGCTTCGCCGTGGCGCGCCGCGCGCGACCGCTACTACGGCGCCGAACTCGACACGATCTTCCTGTCGACCGACGGCTCGCCGACGCGCGTCGACGGCAGGCCGGGCTCGACCGGGAAGATCGTGCTCGCGGGGCGCACCTGGAACCCGCTGCAGCGCGTCACGATCCACACGATCGGCATCGGTGGCCAGCTCGACGACGCGTTCCTCGCCCAGTTGGCGCGGGAGAACGGCGGCGAGTACAAGAAGTCCTGACCGCGGGCCGCGCGCGGCCATCCGGAGCCCCTCCTGTCCACCAGCCACGCATCGCCGCCGCGGTCCCGAGCGGCCGAACCGCCGTTCACGCCGCGGCAGTGGTGGTGGCTGCTGGCGGCGACGGTCGCGGCGGCCGCGCTGCGGCTGCTGGCGCTCGGCGAGTGGTCGTTCTGGGTCGACGAGGCGCACACGTGGCGCGACGCGACGATGCCGATGGCGGGCGAGGGGGGGTTCCTGAGCGAGGACCGCGCGCTCTACCCGCTGACCTTCCTGGTGCTGCGCGGGCTGCTCGGCGCCGGCTGGATCGGCACCGACGAGTTCTGGCTGCGGCTGCCGTTCGCGGTCGCCGGCATCCTGTCGGTGCCGGTGCTCGGCATCTGCGGGCGGCGGCTGGTCGGCCCCGGCACCGCGGTGCTCGCGGCGTGGTTCTGCGCGGTCGATCCGTGGCACGTCTACTGGAGCCAGAACGCGCGCGGCTACGTGCTGGTGTTCCTGTGCACCGCCGTCGCCGCGAACCGCGCCGCGAGCTGGAGCCGCACGGGCCGGAGCCGCGACCTGCTCGGCGCGCTCGGCGCCACCGCCGTCGGCTTCCTGTGCCACCCGACCGCGGCGCTGCTGTGCGCGGGCCTGCTGGCCTTCGTGGCCGTGCGCAACCTGCCGGTGTTGCGCGGCCGCACGGTCGCGCTGCTGCTCGCCGCCGGGCTCGCGCTGATCTGGGGGCTGCCCGAGGCCGTGGCGTACTGGACGCCCTACCAGGACTTCCTGCGCAGCAAGGCCGACCCGTCGCTGCTGCACTTCGCGCAGACCGCCGCCTACTACTACCGGCCCGTGTTGCTGCTGTGCGCGGCCGGCGGGCTGTGGCTGTTCCGCACGCGCGCGGATCGGCGGCCGTTCCTGCTGCTGTCGTGCCTGCTGATCGTGCCGTTCGCCGTGCTGTCGGTGATCGGCGGCCAGCTCGTGAAGACCACCGCGCGCTACTCGATCTGCGCGTTCCCGGTGCTGCTGTGGTTCGCGGCCTACGCCTGCCGCCAGCTCGGCGCGCTGCTGCAGGCGACCGGCCGCCGCGGCCTGCCGCGGGCCGCGGGCCTGCTGCTGCCGGCGCTCGTGTTCGCCGACTTCGGCGGCTACCTGCAGCGCTACTACACCGACCAGCAGGGCGACCGTGCCGCGTGGCGGCAGGCGTGCGAGTTCGCGCTGCGGCGGGTGCGGGAGCCGGGTCATGGCCTGTGGATCCTGACCGTCAACGAGCCGACCGTGTGGTACTACGTCGACCCGGGCTACTGGGCGCCCGGCCCCGGCGGCGCCGATCCGGACCTGCAGGTCCACCTGCTGCGCTTCCGGCTCGACGGCAGGCATCGCGGGCCGGCGGGCGAGGTCGTGCAGGTGCTGCACGAACCCGGCGGCCGGAACCACCTGCTGTGGTGGGCGGCCCGCGCGCGGGCCGCCGGCGTCTCGTTCGCGGTGCTCGTGACGCGGCCGGAACTCGACGAGATCGACGACGGGCAGCTGTGGCCGACGCTGCAGCGGGAGTTCGACCTGCGGTTGCACCTGCCGTGCTTCGTCGGCCCCAAGGACGAGAGCATCTACGTGTTCGTGCCGCGCGCGCAATGAGGTGAAGATGGACCGGAGGAGATGGTTGCTCCTGTGTGGGTCGCTGTTCGCGGGCTGCGTTGCCCGGCCGACGCCGCGGCCGCAGCTCGACGTGGACGTCTGCGTCTACGGCGCGACCGCGGCGGGCGTGGTCGCCGCGCTGCAGGCGGCGGGCGAGGGCCGCACGGTCGCGCTGATCGACAGCGACGGCTGGGTCGGCGGCCTGACGACGTCGGGGCTCGGCGCGACCGACGTCGGCAACAAGGACGCGATCGGCGGGCTCGCGCGCGAGTTCTACCGGCGCCTCCGGGCCCACTACGCGCGGCAGGAGGTCTGGGTCCACGAGAGCCGCGAGCAGTTCCGCGGCCAGGGCCACGATCCGGGCGCCGACGTCGCGTGGACGTTCGAGCCGAGCGCCGCGCAGGCGATCCTCGCGGCGATGCTGCGCGAGCGGGCCGTCGCGCCGCGCGTGGGGCGGCTCGACCGCGGTCCGGGCGGCGTGACGAAACGCGGCGCGCGCATCGCCGCGCTGCGCCTCGAGGACGGCACCGCCGTGGCCGCGCGGATCTTCCTCGACTGCTCCTACGAGGGCGACCTGCTCGCCGCGGCGGGCTGCTCGTTCACCGTCGGCCGCGAGGCGAACGCGACCTACGCCGAGACGCTGAACGGCGTGCAGACGCAGAACGCGCGCTTCCACCAGTTCACCGGCCGCGTCGATCCCTGGGTCGTGCCGGGCGATCCGGCGAGCGGGCTCTTGCCGGGCATCGACGCGACACCGCCGGGTCCCGACGGCAGCGGCGACGCCGGCCTGCAGGCCTACTGCTACCGCGTCTGCGCGACCGACGCGCCCGGCAACCGCGTGCCGTGGCCGAAGCCGGACGGCTACGACCCGCGCGACCACGAACTGCTGCTGCGCCACTTCGAGGCCGGCAGCACGCTCGCGCCGTGGCATCCGGCGCGCATGCCGAACCGCAAGACCGACAGCAACAACAACGGCGGCGTGTCGACGGACTGGATCGGCCAGAACCACGCCTACGCGACGGCGGACTACGCGACCCGCGCGGCGATCGCGGCGGCGCACCGGCGCCACCAGCAGGGCCTGCTGTGGACCCTGGCGAACGACCCGCGCGTGCCGGCGAAGGTGCGCGACGAGTTCCAGCGGTTCGGGCTCGCCGCCGACGAGTTCCCGGCGAACGGCAACTGGCCGCCGCTGCTCTACGTGCGCGAGGCGCGGCGGCTCTCGGGCGAACTCGTGGTCACCGAGCACCACTGTCTGGGCCGGCGCAACGACGGCGATCCGGTGGGGCTCGGCGCCTACGCGATGGACAGCCACCACGTGCACCGCTACGTCGCCGCCGACGGCAGCGTGCGCAACGAGGGCGACGTGCAGGTCAAGGTGCCGCAGCCGTACGGGATCTCCTACCGCGCGCTGCTGCCCAGGCGCGCCGAGGCCGACAACCTGCTCGTGCCGGTGTGCCTGTCGGCGAGCCACATCGCCTACGGCTCGATCCGCATGGAACCCGTGTTCATGGTGCTCGCCCAGTCGGCCGCGATCGCCGCGGGGCTCGCGATCGAGCGCGACGTCGCCGTGCAGGGCGTGCGCTACGAGGACCTGCGCCCGCGCCTCGCTGCGGCCGGACAGGTGCTGGCCTGGCCGGGCGTGCGCCCCGCGCGCTGACCCGAGCGACCGGCGCGCGCCGCGACGAACGGCTTGTGGCCGGCGGCGCGCCGGCCGATCATCGGGCCATGCGCCACCGGCTCCGCCCGCTCGCTGCGTTCCTGGGGCTCGCCACCCTGCTCACGGCCCAGGATCCCACCGACGCCCCCGACAAGATCCCGAGCGACTTCGTGCGGTTCGTCCGCGAGGGCGGAGGCGGGCACCTCGACACCGCGATCACGACCTACCGCAAGGGCGACGCGCAGGTGATCCTGTTCGGCGCCGTGCACGTCGCCGACCAGGCCTGCTACGAGGTGCTCAACGACCGTTTCACCGCCTGCGAGGCCCTGCTCTACGAACTCGTCGCGCCCGCGGACCAGCGCCCGACCAGGGACCGCGAGACCGGGTTCAACCCGATCTCGCTGCTGCAGCAGGGCCTCAAGACGTCGATGGAGCTGTCGTTCCAGCTCGAGGCGATCGACTACTCGCCGACGAACTTCGTGCACGCCGACATGACGCCCGAGGAGTTCCAGCGGAGCATGGCCGAACGCGGCGAGAGCCTGCTGTCGCTGATGTGGGACCTGGTGGTGCAGGGTGCGCGCCTGCAGCGCGAGAAGCAGGAAGCCGGGGAGCCGCCACCCGAGTTCGCGTTCGACGGCGACCTCGTGAAGGCGTTCCAGCAGGGCCGCGGCCGGCACCTGCTGCGCATGCTGTTCGCCTCGCAGCTCGAGGAGATGGAACGGATCGTCGCGGGCGGCAAGGAAGGCGGCAACACGCTGCTCGAAGGCCGCAACGAGAAGTGCCTCGCGGTGCTGCAGCGCGAGCTCGCCGCCGGCCGGCAGAAGCTCGGCATCTACTACGGCGCGGCCCACCTGCCGCACATGGAGCAGCGGCTCGTCGAGGACCTCGGCTTCCGCAAGGTCGACCACGAGTGGCTCGTCGCGTGGGACTGCCGGCCCCGGCCCGACCCCAAGTACGACCGTGCGCTCGTGCAGCTGCGCCAGCGCTGCAAGGACGAACTCGCCGCGCTGGCCACCATCGCGCGCGAGCGGCGGCGCGCCGCGGGCGGCACGGTGGCGGTGCCGCCGACCGTGCAGCAGCTCGCCGAGGTGCGGGCCGACGGGGCGAAGCGCTACGCCGGCCCGCTGCAGGATCCGTGGGGGCACGACTACCTGGTCGAGCAGCGACCGCGCAGTGCACGCTGGCAGGTGCGCAGCTGCGGCCAGGACGGCGCGCGCGGCACCGACGACGATCTCGTCGTGCAGGAACCGCGCGGCGGCGGCCTGTCCGGCCGCTGACCGCCGGGTCCGGCGGGTCGCTGCGTCACCAGCCGGGCTGCGCGCCGAGTTCCTGCGGCCGGCCCTTCTGCTGGGCCGCGGTCCACGCGGCCCAGAAGGCGAGCCGCGCGATCGCCTCGGCCTTGCCGTAGTCGAGCTTGTCCGCGTGGTCGGTGACCTGGTGGTAGTCGGGGTGGTCGCCGACGCACAGGAAGAGCACCGGCACGTTGCGCCGCGCGAAGACCGCCTGGTCGCTGCGTTCGTAGTAGCGGTCGCCGCTCGCGAACGAGATGCCGAACTTCTGGCCGAGCCGCACGGCGTCGCGCACCAGCGTCGAGTAGCGGGCGTGCTGGTGGCTCGGCGTCGCGAGCAGCTCGATCGAGTCCCCTGCGCCGCCGGCGCGGCCGATCATGTCGACGTTCAGGTTCGCGACCAGACGCTCGATCGGCCACGTGGGGTGTTCGCCGAACCACGCGGCGCCCCACAGGCCGAGTTCCTCGCCGCTGACCGACAGGAACACGATCGACCGCTCGGGCCGCTCGCCACCCGCGGCGAACGCCTCGGCGATCTCGAGCAGGCCCGCGGTGCCGCTCCCGTTGTCGTCGGCGCCGTTGAACACGTCGCCGTCGATGCGCCGGCCCAGGTGGTCGTGGTGCGCGGAGACGAGCACGGCCTCGGCCTTCTTCGTGCGGCCCTCGAGCACGGCGACCACGTTGCTCGCCGAGCCCTTGGCGTCGGTCCGGACGGTGATCGCGAGCTTGCCGGAGGCCTTCTCGTCGACGATGCCGGTGCGCGGTCCGCCCGCGTCGTCGAGCGCGATGCCGAGGTGCGCGAACAGGCGCAGGCTCGGCTCCCTGGCCAGCACGAACAGCGGCACCGGGGCAGCCGCGGCGCCGCCGCGGCCGCTGCCGAAGTGCAGCCGCGGGTGGTCGGGCTGCAGGGCGTGGTAGTTCAGCGCGTTGGCGAGGGCGGAGCCGTCGTCGAGCAGGCACACGACGCCGGCATCGGCACCGCGGTTGCGCAGCTCGGCCGCGATCTCGGCGAAGCGGCGGTGGGCCTGCAGGTCGTTCGCGACGCCCTGCGACTTCGTGGCTCCCTGCAACACGACGACCGGCAGCTTGCCCTGCAGGTTGTTCGGCACCTGGCCGGCACCGCCAGCGCCGCACCAGGCGAAACGCCCGGACAGGGCGAGCTTCTCGTCGTCGCGCGCGCCGAACACGGCGAACTTCGCGGTGACCTTCTGGTCGCCGAACGCGAGCTGCGTGGCGGGATCGAGGTACGTGCGCTGCAGCGGGTAGACCTGCAGGAAGCCCTTCTTGTCGCCGAGCGGCTTCAGGCCGAGCTTCCGGAAGCAGTCGGCGACGTAGGCCGCCGTCTCCTGCTGGCCGCGGCTGCCCGTGTAGCGGCCCTGCCGCTCGTCGGCCGCGAGCCAGGCGACGTGTCGCTGCAGGTCCTGGCGGTCGATGCGCGAGAGGTGCGGCGGTGCGCCGTCGGGCACCGCGGCGGGCGCGCCGAGTTCCCCGGCCGTGGCCGGCGCCGCCGGCGCCGCCTGCGCCGCGAGCGGCAGCGCGCACCAGAGCAGCACGAGGGGTCGCAGCATGGGGGGCATGCTAGCGCGAGGCGGGCGCCGTCACCGGCCCGCCGCACCGGGCGGCTCGGAGGCGTGCAGGCTCACCGGCTGGCCGGCCTTGCGCAGCCGCAGGTTCAGGAACTCGACGCCGACCGAGAAGGCCATCGCGAAGTAGATGTAACCGTGCGGGATCGCGACGTGGAACGCCTCGCTGGTCAGCGTGAAGCCGATCAGCAGCAGGAAGCTCAGCGCGAGCATCTTGACGGTCGGGTGCCGTTCGACGAAGGAGCAGATCGGGTTCACGAACACCAGCATCACGCCGACCGAGACCAGCACGGCGATCACCATCACCGCGAGGTGGCGCACCATGCCGACCGCGGTGATCACCGAGTCGAGCGAGAACACGAGGTCGAGCAGCGCGATCTGCGCGAGCACGCCGCCGAACGTCGCCACCGGCCCGGCTGCCCCGCCGCGGTCGCCTGCCCCGGCGCCTTCGAGCTTGTGATGGATCTCGGTGACGCTCTTCCACATCAGGAACAGGCCGCCGCCGAGCAGGATCAGGTCCCTGCCGGCGAACGGCTGGCCGAGCACCCTGAACAGCTCGCTCTGCAGGCCCATCACCCAGCTGATCGAGAACAAGAGCGCGACGCGCATGCCCATCGCGAGCAGCAGGCCGACGCGGCGCGCCGCCGACCGTCGTTCCGGCGGCAGCCTGCCGGTCAGGATCGAGAGGAAGACGATGTTGTCGATGCCGAGCACGACCTCGAGGAAGGTCAGCGTCAGCAGCGCGATCCAGGCACTCGGTTCGTGGATCCACTCCATGGCGGCGGGGACCGTAGCGCGCTCGGCCGGGCGGCGCGAGCGCGCGGGGGGGCGGCGGGCCGCGGCTCCGGCGCCGGGATCGCCGCCGGATCGACCGCGCCCGCCCTCGGGCGGATACCATTCCCGGGCGGGTGGGGTGGCCGTTCCAGGATCCGCCATGCACAGTCCACACCGCGTCCTCTTCCTCGCTGGCGTGCTCGTGTCCTTCGCGTCGGCCCAGGCCGACTGGCACACCACGATGGCCGTGCCCAAGGCCCGCGCCGTGCACGCCGCCGCCTTCGACGTCGCCCGCAGCGAAATCGTGTTGTTCGGCGGCAACACCAACTCCGGCGTGCAGGGCGACACCTGGCTCTGGTCGGCCGGCGCCGGCTGGCGCAACGCGCGCCCCCAGCACGCGCCGACGGCGCGCCGCGAGCACGCGATGGCCAACGACCTGCTCCGCGGCAGGGTCGTGCTGTTCGGCGGCTGGGACGGCGCGCACCTGGCCGACACCTGGCTGTGGGACGGCACCGACTGGACCCTCGCGGCGCCGGCCAGCAGCCCCGGCGCGCGCATGCCCGAACTGGCCTTCGATCCCGCCGCGGGCCGCGTGCTGATGTTCGGCGGCCAGGACGGCAACGGCGTGCGGTTGAACGAGACGTGGAGCTGGGACGGCAGCACCTGGACGCAGGTGCTGCCGGCGACCGTGCCGCCGGCGCGCTTCGACCACGGCATGGCCACCGACTGGGCGCGCAGCCAGATCGTCCTGTTCGGCGGCTGGGACGGCGCCTTCCTCGCCGACACGTGGGTGTGGAACGGCACCGACTGGACCGCCTTCGCGGTCGCCGGCCCGACAGCGCGGTCCGAGCACAGGATGGCGTTCGCCGGCGGCACCGTGATCCTGTTCGGCGGTCAGTCGAGCGCCGGCCGGCAGCAGGACAGCTGGCAATGGGACGGGGCTGCGTGGACGCAGCTGGGCCCCACGGTCGCCCCGGACGTCCGCGAGGAGCACGTGCTCGTCGACGACGTCGTCGCCGGCAACGCCGTGCTGTTCGGCGGCTGGCACTCGGCGACCGGCCACCTCGGCGACCACTGGACCTTCGCCGGCGGGCAGTGGACCGCGGCGACGCCGCCGCAGCCGATCGGCGCCGGCACCGCCGCGATGGACTACGACCCGGTCGCCGCGCGGTCGCTGCTGTTCGGCGGCTACCAGGACCAGCAGGTCAGCAACCAGACGTGGAGCTACGCCGGAGGCTCCTGGACCCGGCTCCTGCCCGCGACCTCGCCGCCGGCGCGCGCCGAGCCCGGGCTCGCGTTCGACCGCGCGCGCAACGAGTTCGTGATGTACGGCGGCGTCGCCGACACCACCTACCACGGCGACACCTGGCGCTTCGCCGGGGGCACCTGGCAGCAGGCGGTGGTCGCGTCGCCGCCGGCGCGCTGGGGCCACGCGATGGTCTACGACGAGGCGCGCGGCGCCGTGCTGCTCCACGGGGGGCGGCAGGGCGGCACCGCCGTCTACTAC
>Ga0194127_10001928_pt1 | contig 29240 bp, 23 predicted proteins | sample TA2KigC100mmetaG_FD_148624 | JGI IMG/M metagenome (GOLD analysis project Ga0194127, IMG submission 148624) | Freshwater microbial communities from Lake Tanganyika, Tanzania - TA2015036 Kigoma Deep Cast 100m | ecosystem: Environmental > Aquatic > Freshwater > Lake | place: Tanzania: Lake...
CTTTCGTGGCGCGCGTGATGCGCGATTTCACGGTGATGCTGCCGTTCGTCCGCTGGCTGAATCGCGCGCTGGGATTCCCGCCGAGCCGTTCGCGCTAGCTGGCGCGCCACGCCGCGGTCCGCGGCGCGGCTAGACGCGCCGGCCCGCCTCGCCGCGCACGATCCCCTCGACGCGCCATGCGGGGTCCAGCCATTCGGCGGCGACGGCCTGCAGGTCGTCGCGCGTGACCGCGGCGAGGTCGCGTTCGAACTCGTCCAGTTCGGCCAGCGACCCGAACAGCCACGCGTCAGCGATGTCGGCCATCACCGCGCCGCCGCTCTCCTGCCGGATCGCCCACGCGCCGAGCGCGTAGGTGCGCGCGCGGGCGAGCTCGTCATCGCGCACGGGCGCCGCGCGCATGGACTCGATCTCGGTCAGCAGCCCCTGCCGGGCCGCGTCCTCCTTTTCCGGCGACGTCGCGATGTACGCGACGAACATGCCCGCCTGCGGGCGAACGACCGGCGAGGCGGTCACGGTGTACGCCGGCGACCGGCGATCGCGCAGCGCCTCGAACAACCGTCCGCCGAGTCCGCTGGCCACGCCGCCCAGCAGGGAGGCCGCGAACCGGCGCCGATCGGTGCGCGACGGCCCCGGGTACGCGAGCACGAGCCCCGTCTGCGCCTTGTCGCGCTGCTCGGCCTGCACGCTCCCACCGCGCGGCCACTCGGGCGCCTCGACATCGCGTCGCGCACCGAGCGCGAGCTGCTCAAAGCCGCCGGCGGCGAGCGCGGCGAGCCGTTCGGGGTCGCCGTCGGCGACAATGACGATGACCTGCTCGCCCCGCCGCACGACGTCGCGATGCCACGCGCGCAGCGACTCGCCGTCGAGCGCGCCGACGGAAGCCTCCGTGCCGAGCGCGAGCCGCGCGTACGGATGCGCGCCCCAGGCCGCGCGCGCGGCGAGCTGCAGTGGATAGCGGTACATGTCGTCGCGCAGCTGCGTGAGCTGGGCCAGCGCCACGGTGCGTTCGCTGTCGACGGCGTCGGCGGGCATCGTTGGCGCCTGCGCCACGTCGGCGAGCAGGGCGAGCGCGGGTTCGAACTGGCCGGTCGGCACCGAGACGGTCCAGTGCATCGTCTCCGCCCCCGCGCCGGCGGCGAGCGCGGCGCCCAGCCGCTCGCTCTCTTCGGCGATGCGCGCGGCGTCACGCGTCGCCGTTCCCTTGAGCGAGGTGCGCGCTGCCAGCAGGGAGACGCCCTGAAGATGGGCAGGCTCCACGTCGGCGCCGGCGCGCACGAACACTCCGGCGTACGCAATCGGGGCGCGCGGCGCGCACCGCACGAGGATCGGCACGCCGGCGGCGCTGCGGAAGACATGGACGTTTGCGGTCGTTCCCTGCGCGGCGGGGCGACGCGTGGTGATGGCCACGTCCGGAAGCTTCGCTACGCCCGTGACGGGCGGGGCGGACGCCGCCTCGAGCGCCGCGCGCAGCGTGGCGGCATCGCTGGCCACCGGCGCCGCTCCGTCGGGCCGGTAGATCACCACGGCGGCCGTGTCGGGGGTCAGGACACGCCGAGCGGCGTCAGCGACATCGTGCGCGGTGGCCCGCTGCATCGCCTCGAAGTACTCTACGCCGAGGCGCCAGTCGCCGAGCGCCTCCCACGCCGCGAGGTGATGGGCGCGCCCCTCGGCGGTCTCGAGCCGACGCAGCCATTGCGCTTCGTGGACGCGCCGAACGCGAGCCACTTCATCGTCGGAGAGGTCGCCGTCGCGGAGCCGGGCCAGCTGGTGCCAGGCCGCGCCCGCGCATTCCAGCGCCCGCTCCGGCCGCGTCGCCGCCTGCATGCCGAAGACGCCGATGTCGCCCGGCAGGTACTGGTAGGCGGAGACCGAAGATGCGAGTTGGCGATCGCGCACCGCGCGGTACAGGCGCGAGGAGCGTCCGGCGGCGAGGACGCTCGCCGCGACGTCAAGGCGCGGCGCGTCCTCGTGCGACACGCCCGGTGTGCGCCACCCGATGGCGAGCTCGGCGCGCGAGATGTCGCCGGTCCACTCACGCAGGCGGAAGTCGCGGCGCGGCGGCTCGGCCGGGCCGCGGTCGCGCGCGACAGGCGCGTCGGGGAGCGCGCCGTAGTGCCGCTCGACCAGCCGCACCGCGTGCGCCGGGTCCACATCGCCGGCGATCACGAGCACGGTGTTGGACGGCTGGTAGAAGCGGCGATAGAAGCCGTGCACGTGCCCGCGCGTCAGCGCGCGCAGTCCCGGCTCCCGGCCGATGCGCCAGCGGCGCATGCGATGGTGGTCGTGCAGCAGCTCAAAGAGCGTCTCCGAGGCCACGGCGTGCGGGCTGTCGGCCTTGCGCTTCGCCTCCTCGACGATGACCTCGATCTCGCGGGCCAGCTCGCCCTCGTCGATGAGCGAGCGGGAGTACGCATCGGCCTGGATCTCGAGCCCGGCCGCGAAGCCCGCGGCGGGGAGCACCGTGTAGTAGCTCGTGTGATCGTAGATGGTGCCGGCGTTGAGCGTGCCGCCCTGCGCCTTCGTGGCGCGGGCGATGTCCCCCACGCCGCGCGTCGGCGTCCCCTTGAAGTACATGTGCTCGAGGACGTGCGAGATGCCGACCACATCATCCGGTTCGTCGAAGTACCCCGCGGACACCCAGGTCACGATGGCGACGACCGGCACGCGATCGTCGGGCGCGACAAGGACGGTCAGGCCGTTCGGAAGCCGATGGCGGTGCACGCGCTCCGGCGCGAGCACGGCGTCGAGCAGGGCGGAGGCGCTCAGTGGACGATGCGCAGGAGGCCCGCGTCGGCGCAGCCGCGCAGGAAGCTCTCGGCGTCGCCGTCGGGGATGAGCCGGCCGGTGATGGAGAAGCCGCGGCGCGCCTCGGACTGCATGAACTCCTCGACCGAGCGATTCGCCGCCGAAGGCGCTGCGTCGCGCATGCCCACGACGATCTCGTCCCACGTGCCGTCGAGCTGGCGCCCGTCGGCTAACTCTACGCGATGTGTCGTCGGGGCCGCCGCGCCACCCGCCAGCTCGTTGAGCAGGGAGCCGAAGAGCTCGAGCTGATCGCGGGACTGCTGGGCGTCCTGCTCGTTGAAGCGCGACTCGAGCTCCGCCAGCAGCTCGTCGGTCTGATCGGCCACGGGAGTCAGTTCCGCGAGGCGTGCTTCCCATGGCTCGAAGGACGGGTCGCCATCCGCCACGTGCCGGTGCGCCTTGCGCAGCTCGACGAGGCGCCAGATGCCAAGCTCATCCCAGTGATCCTCGGGCTGTGTCTGGTCCAGCTGGTAGAGCGCCGCCTCGTAGTCCCCGCGGTCGTACAGCAGGTTGCCCAGGTAAATGCGCGCCTCGACGTGCGCGCCGTCGAGCTTGAGGGCGCGTCGCAGCGACTCGGCGGCGGCCTCGTCCTGGCCTAGCCGGTGCTGCGTGTAGCCGACCAGCGCCACGGCCTCGGCGCTGTCGGGAGTCTGGCGCACCGCCACCTCGAAGAACTCGAGAGCCTCCTCGAACTGCTCGTCTCGGAAGAGCGCCCGCCCGACCTGGAGCATCAGCTCGACATCGTCCTCGTATCCGAGCGCGCGGATGCGCGTGAACAGGCGCTTGGCCACGTCCGGTTCGCCGAAGCGCAGCATCGTCTCACCCAGCCCCGCGAGGCCGTCTTCGTGCTCGGGGTCGAGCACGAGCGCCTCCTCGAAGCTGCGGCGGGCCCAGGCGAACTCGTCGCGGGCCAGGCGGGCATAGCCCAATCCCACGTGCAGCTCGACGGCATGCGGATACAGCGCCAGCCCCTCGTGGAGCGTCGCGAGGGCGGCCTCGTAGTTGCCCTCGTTGTACAGCTGGTGCGCTCGTTCGTCGTACTCTTCGGAACTCAGGAACGAAGACGACATCGTTCGACTGACCTCCTGAGACGGGTGAGGGTTGACCGCAAGGTAAACGAGCGTGCGCGGCGCAAACAACGGGGGCGCCTCCCCGGACCGTCACCCGAGTTCACGCAGGGCCACCGCAATGCGCGCGGCCAGGGCGGCATTGGCCTCGAGCAGGGCAAGATTGGCGGCCAACGAAGCGCCGCCGGTGGCGCGCTCGACCGCGCCGAGCAGGAACGGCGTCAGCGCCGCGCCGGACACTCCCGCGGCGCGGGCCTCGGCCAGTGCGGCGTTCACGGCGGCATCCACGACACGCCGATCAAGCGCGGCGTCGGCTGGAGGTGGCTGCACGACGAGCACCGCCCCCGGGCGGCCCAGCGCGCGATGGGCGGCGAACGCGCGCGCGACGTCCCGCGGGTCGTCGGTCGAAGCCGTAAGGCGCAGCCCTGTTTCGCGCGTGAAGAACCCCGGGAACTCGTCCGTCCCGAACCCGATGATCATCACGCCGTGGCTGTCGAGCCGTTCAAAGGTGGCGGGAAGATCAAGGATGGACTTGGCGCCCGCGCAGACCGTGATGACCGAGGTGCGGGACAGCTCGAGCAGGTCGGCCGATTCGTCGAACGCTGGCTCACGGTGCACACCGCCGATGCCGCCGGTGGCGAAGACGTTGAGCCCCGCGGACGCACAGAGCGCGAGCGACGCCGCTACCGTGGTGGCGCCATCGAGGCCGCGCGCAACGGCCCAGCCGAGCTCGCGCGCCGACACCTTGGCGACGCCGTCACGCCGGAGAAAACGTTCGAGGTCCTCGCCGTGGAGGCCAACAGTGGGCGTGCCTCGGATGACGGCCAGCACCCCCGGCTCCGCGCCTCCGGCGCGCGCCGCCGCACACATCCGCTGGTGCGCCTCGCGGTTCGCAGGTTGGGGAAGTCCCTGCGCGAGCACCGAGCTTTCGAGGGCGACGATCGCGCGATCGCGGCGCGCGGCCGCGAGGCTGGGGGACCAACGGACGGGAGGGGAGCGCTCGTCCACGACGATACCATACAATGCGAAGCAGAGAAACAACAGAGAGACAACAGAGAAACAACAGAGAGACAACAGAGAAACAACAGAAAGACAACAGAAAACCGGCGTCGGCTCCTGTTGTCTCTCTGTTGTTTCTCTGTTGTCTCTCTGTTGTTTCTCTGTTGTTTCTCTGCCCCTATTGCCTCCACGCTTTCACTACAGCCTCACCGAGTCTGGCAATTACGGCATTCCCCTCGCTCTCGTCCCAGTACCGGCGGTCCTCGTTTCCCTTGGTGAGCACGCACGCCACGACGCGCGCGGGGAGGTAGAACACGCCGCAGTCGGTGCGCGCCTGGTCCACGTCGCCCGTCTTGTGCGCGAGGCGCACGTTGTAGTTGAAGCGGGCGAGCTTGGAGTTGTCGGCGTTGTGGCGCAGGATCCACAGCATTGTCGAGTCGGCGGCGGGACTCACCGCCTTGCCCTGCGCGAGCAGCGCGAAGAGCTGGGCCATCTCGTCGGGCGTCGTGACACCCAAGCCGTACTTCGCCGAGCTGTCCGGGGCGACGCTGGCAATCCGCGTCATCGATCCGGAGTGGACCTTGGTGTGCGGCAGACCCAGCGCCTCCATCTTCTGCCAGACGCGGCGGATCTTGATGCGGTCGAGGATGAGGTTGGTCCCCGTGTTGTCGCTCAGCGTGCTCATCAGCCACGCGGCGTCCCACAGCCGCAGCGTGAGCGGCGTGCGCAGGAACTGCAGCTCGCCGGCGCCGCCCACCTTGTCGATGTCCGTCAGCACCACTGGGTCGTCGAGCGAGAGCTGCTTCTTCTCGGCCAGGTCGAACAGCGCGACGAGCACCGGCACCTTGATCAGCGAAGCGGTCGGGAAGGTCTCGTCGCCGCGCCGCCCCAGCGTTTCTCCCGTCTCGAGGTTCGTGATGCGATAGCCGACCACGCCCCGGTGCGCATCGGCAATCGAGTCCAGCGTCCGGCGCAGGAGCGCCGTGTCAGCGCGCACATCCAGGCGCGGGGCGGCGGCGGGCGCGGCCGGGGTCGGCGCGGGCGGTGTCACCTGCGCGCGCGCATGTGTGCACGCGGCGCCCAGGGCGGCGACGGAGAGGAGCAGGACGCGGCAGCGCATCGCGCCGCTACGCGTCATCGAACTCGTCGGCCTTCTTCGTGCCGACGTGCGTGCGCTCGCGTTCCTCGGGATCGATGACGGCGAGCAGCTTGATGCTCTCGCCCGCCCAGCAGTCAAACGTCTTGCCCGTCCCTTTCACGATGCGGATCTCGTGCCCGTCCTCGAACTTCAGCACGAGCTTCGGATACTCGGCGTTGACGTACTGCTTGCGGAGCTTCTTCGGCGGAGTTGGCATGCCGCGAAGGTATGAAGCCCTTGAAAGCGGCGCAACCAAAGGCGCGTCACGTCACGGTGGAGCGGACGCCCTCAAAGGTCTTCCACGCCGAGGTGGCGAGGATATCGTCGATCTCGGCGACGACGCGTTCCACCTCGGCGTCGCTGGTGTAGAAGTGCGGGGCGACCCGAATGCCCGCCCCCGGGCGGTAGTCGATGACCACGTCGCGGGCGAGCAGGGCGCGCGCGACTTCCGCGGCGTGCGGGACGTCGAATGCCACCGTGCCACCGCGGTGGGCCGGGTCGCGTGGTGCCGACACCGCGTAGCCGCGCGCGTCGGCGAGTGCCACGAGGTGTGCCGTCTGTCGCATGGACTTCGCGCGAATGGCTTCAATGCCCGCGCGCCGCACGATACGCGGTCCTTCGAGGTTCGCGTACAGCGCGGGCACGACCGGTGTGCCGCCCAGCCAGCGCCACGCGCCGCCGGCGTAGTCCATCGTCTCGTCGAACGCGAACGGCCGCGCGTGGGCCTGCCACCCCGTGAGCGTGGGGGCGAACTGAGCGCTCATCGCCGGCGACGCCCAAAGGAACGAGCCCCCCGGGCCGCCGCAGAGCCACTTCAGCACGCCTGCACTGTAGAAGTCGCAACCGATGGCGCGCACATCCACCGGCATCACGCCGGCCGCGTGATAGCCGTCGAGCGAGACCAGCGCCCCCATCGCGTGCGCGTGTGCGCAGACGCGCGCCACGTCGAGGATCGCCGCCGAGCGGAAGAGCACATGGGAGATCGCGACCAGGCGCGTGCGCTCGGTGATCGCCGCGCACAGGCGCTCAGTGTCGATGGTGACGCCATCGTCGCTCGGCACGATCTCCACGCGTGCGCCCAGGCGCGGAGCGAGCTGCTCGACGGCGTAGCGCACCGAGGGGAAGTCGAGCGCGGTCATCACCACGGTGTCGCGCGCGGCGGGGTAATTGAGCGCCGACAGCACCGCCGCCTGCGCGAGCGTCACCGTCGGAACCATCGCCACTTCGCCGGGGTACGCGCCTATCAGCGGCGCCAGTTCATTGCCGACCGTGACCGGCATCTCCCACCACCCCTCGGCCCACGCCCGCACGCCGCGCCCTTCCCACGCATCTACGTACTCGGCAAGTCGATCCGGCACGCCACGCGGCATCGCGCCCAGCGAGTTGCTGACGAGGTACGTGCAGCGCTGGAGGATCGGAAACTCCGCGCGGTACGCGAGCAGCGGATCCACGGCGGCTACTTCCGGCGGAAGAAGAAGAGGACGGTCGCAATCACCAGCACCACGCCAACCGCGCGCCATTCCTCCATCGTGATGCCGGTGAGCATCCAGGCGATGACGAGGCACGTGAAGATGTGGACGGTGGGGCCGAGCGGGAGGTTGAACGGCACGGCGCCCTCGTTCTGCACCCCGCGGCGGCGCAGCTCCCAGGCGGCCACCGCGCAGATCGCGTACAGCAGCAGCGCCGACAGGTTGGCCAGCACGGCCAGCGCCTCAAACTCGTGGGCGACGGCGAGCACGCAGCAGACGGTGGACTGCACAACGATGGCGAGCCACGGCGTGTGGAAGGACGGGTGGACGGCCGCCAGTTGGCGGGGGAGGAAGCCGTCGCGCGCGAAGGCGAAGAGCGCCCGCGGCATCGCCAGCGTCATCCCCGACATGTATCCGAAGGTCGAGATGGTCGCGCCGACGAGCAGGAGCAGGCGCCCGGGCTCTCCCATCAACCGCTCGGCCACGGCGGCAAGCGGCGCCGCCTTCGCCGCGGCCAGCGCCTCGACGCCGAGCACACCTTGGGCGACGAACTGCACGGAGAGGTAAAGCACGGTCACGCCGATCATCGCGATGGCGATGGCGCGCGGCACGGTGCGCGAGGGATCCTTCACCTCGCCCGACGGCACCAGCGCGGCCTCGATGCCCATGAACGCGAAGAAGAGCACCGCAGCGGTGCGAGCGAAGGTGCCCGCGGCCGGCACGCTCTCGGCCACGAGATGCGAGGGCGCGACGGCCACCGCGCCGACCGCCACGAGCACGAGCAGGGGAAGCAGCTTTGCCACCGAGACGAGCGTGATGAGCCGCGCGCCCTGCTGCACGCCGCGCACGTTCACGCCCGCAAGGAAAGCGAAGGTCACGGCCAGCACGAGGGCGCGCGGCACTGGCGCGCCCAGGGCCGGGACGAGCGTGCCGATGAATCCGGCATAGGCGCTCGAGACCCCCGCGAGCGCGGTCGTGGCCAGGAGCCAGAGCAGGACGCCCGCCATGAATCCCGCGTAGGGGCCAAAGACAAGCTCCACGTACGCGTACGGACCGCCCGTCATGGTCACGCGGCTTCCGGCCTCGGCGAAGCAGAGCACGACCAGGCCGATGGCGACGGCGCAGATCACGTACACCCATGGGGCGGATGCGCCCATGAGTTCGGTGACCGCGCCAGGGAGGCGGAAGATGCCGCCGCCCACCGTCGTGTTGAAGATCGCCGCGGCGAGCCCGATTACCCCGATGGCGCGGGTGAGGCCGCGATCAGCGTCGGCAGCGGATGAGGAGTGGGGGGCAGCGAGCATCGGGTGTGCGCGAGGGGTGACAGAAGGACCCGGGACGGTGTAACGTCGGTATAACGTATCCGTCGACCGTTGCGCTCGCACCCAGCTCCCCGGAGGCATCATGCGGAAGTTGTGGCTCTCCTTGTTCGCGACCATCCTCGCCTGCTCGCTGCCGTCGCCCGCCGTCGCTCAGGGCGCGCCGGCCCTGCGCGCCTCTGGCGCCCCCGTCGCCGCGCAGGCGAGCGTCGGCGTCCGGAAGGCGAAGGCCGTCCCCGCTCCGCTGCCGGCGCCGCCACGCGCGGACACCAGGCAGAATCGCGCGATGATGATCGTCGGCGGCGCAGCCATGCTGACCGGCGCAGTCGTGGGCAGCGACGCCGGCACGCTGATCAGCGTGGGCGGCGCCGTCGTCTTCCTGTGGGGGCTGTACCAATACCTCCAGTAGCCGCCCGACCGGTCCGTTGAGGCCCGCTCTGCCGTGACAATGCATCGACCCGCGGACATTCCGCCGCGCGTCGCGCTCGTCCTTGGCGGCGGCGGGCTCAAGGGGTGCGCGCACATCGGCGTGCTCCGCGCGCTCGAGGAGCGCGGCATCCGGCCTTCGGTCATTGCAGGCTCGAGCATCGGCGCGTTGATCGCCGCCGCGTACGTGCGCGGGCTCAGTGTGGACGACATCGAGGCCACGGCGCTGGCCCTGCGCAAGAACCACCTGTTCCGCATCGATCACGTCGGGATGGTGATGCGCCGGATGCTGGCGCCGGCGCTGTACCTCGAAGCGCCCTTGCGGGCGCTCGTGGATCGCCTCGCGCCCGAGGGCACGTTCGACGACCTCCCGATGCCGCTGCTCGTCAACACCACCGACATCGAGCGCGGCACGCAGGTGACGTGGGGACTGCCCGGCCTGCGCGACGTGCCCGTCGCCGACGCCGTGTATGCTTCGTGCGCGCTCCCCGGCTTCTTCCCGCCGCGCATCATCCGCGACCGCGTCTGCGTGGACGGCGGCGTGCTGGGCAATACCCCGGCGCACGTGGCAGCGCTGGGCGCGGACGCCATCATTGCGGTGGATGTAGGGAGCACCAGCTCGACCACGGCGCGGCGCGTGCGCGAGAAGGGCTTCGCGACGGTGTTCATGCGGTCGGTGCAGCTGATGATGCGATCGCAGCAGCAGATGCAGCTGTCCACGTGGCAGGGGCCGCCGCTGCTGCTTATCCGCCCGCCGATCTGGCGACTCAACTGGTTCAGCTTCGCGCAGACTCGCGCGATGATCCACGCGGGCTACCAGGCGGCGTGCGACGTGCTGGACCACGCCGGCGACGCGCTCATCAGCCCGCCCGGCGTCTACCCGCGACGCCGGGTCGAGGTGGTGGTGGACCGCGCGCGCTGCACCGGCTGCGGCTTGTGCGTCGCCCTCGCGCCCAGCGTGATGCGGCTGACGAGTGACGGCAAGGCCGAGCCCGTGGACGGCACGCTCGAGTGGTCGCGCGCCGACGGCGCGTTCGTCCCGGAGTGCCCGGAGCACGCGATTTCCGTGGACACCATCGACCCCGACGGTGGCCGGCGTCGCACGATGGAGCACCAGGTCTTCCCCGACTAGCGCGCGGACGCGCCCTCGCTCCGCCCGCTCCATCGTTATAATTCATCCAGCCTGGACGCCGCGTGCATTCCGTCGTCCAGTGGCTCAGGCCATCACCCCGCCCCACCCACTCCTGCGGGCGACCAGACCAACCGGCCATGGCAACCTCAAACAGCTTCGGCAGCCGCGCGACGCTCACCGTCGACGGCCAGACGTACACCTACTACCGGCTCGACGCCGTCGCTGCCCTCCCTGGCAGCACGGCGAAGACGCTCCCCTTCTCGCTGCGCGTCCTGCTCGAGAACCTGCTGCGCAACGAGGATGGCGCCTTCGTGAAGAAGGGCGACATCGAGACGCTGGCCACCTGGAACGTCAAGGCGCCGGTGGACAAGGAAATCGCCTTCCGCACCAGCCGCGTGCTGCTGCAGGACTTCACCGGCGTCCCCTGCGTGGTGGACCTCGCCGCAATGCGCGACGCCCTCGCCCAGCTCGGCGGCGACCCGAAGAAGATCAACCCGCTGCAGCCGGTGGACCTCGTCATCGACCACTCCGTGCAGATCGACGAGTACGGCACCGACGCGGCGTTCATGATCAACGTGAACCTCGAGTATGAGCGCAACTTCGAGCGCTATCAGTTCCTGCGCTGGGGCCAGACGGCGCTCAAGAACTTTCGCGCGGTGCCGCCCGGCACTGGTATCTGTCATCAGGTGAATCTGGAGTATCTGGGGCAGGTGGTGTTTGTCGGCGAAGAGACGGTGGACGGTGGACGGTTGACGGTGGACAAGGTCGCGTATTGCGATTCGCTGGTCGGGACCGATTCGCACACCACGATGATCAATGGCCTCGGCGTCCTCGGCTGGGGGGTGGGGGGCATTGAGGCCGAGGCGGCGATGCTGGGGCAGCCGGTGTCGATGCTGATTCCCGAGGTGATCGGCTTCAAGCTCACCGGGAAGCTCCCCGCGGGCGCGACGGCCACGGACCTGGTGCTCACCTGCACCGAGATGCTCCGCAAGAAGAAGGTGGTCGGCAAGTTCGTCGAGTATTTCGGCGACGGGCTCGCCGGGCTGTCGCTCGCCGACCGCGCGACCATCGCCAACATGGCGCCGGAGTATGGCGCGACGATGGGCTTCTTCCCGGTGGATGGCGAGACGCTCAAGTACCTGCGCCTCTCGGGGCGCAGCGAGCATCACGTGAAGCTCGTCGAGGCGTACTGCAAGGCGCAGGGGCTGTTCCGCGAGGCGGGGGCGCCGGACCCGGTGTACACCGACGCGCTCGAGCTCGACCTCGCAACGGTGGTGCCCTCGCTCGCCGGCCCGAAGCGTCCGCAGGACCGCATTCCGCTGACGCAGATGAAGGCCAACTACGCCGACTCGCTCAAGGCGCACGTCGCGCAGATGACCGAGGCGGCCGCCAAGAAGGGACAGCCCGCGCCGGTCTCCGCGGCACAGCGGCTGAGCCACCGCGGGCAGGACTTCGACCTCGTGGACGGCGCGGTGGTCATCGCCGCCATCACGAGTTGCACCAACACGTCCAACCCGAGCGTGATGCTCGCCGCCGGCCTCGTGGCGCAGAAGGCCGTGGCCAAGGGACTGAAGAGCAAGCCGTGGGTGAAGACGTCGCTCGCGCCGGGCTCGAAGGTCGCCAAGGACTACTTCGAGAAGGCCGGCGTGCAGCCGGCGCTCAACGCGCTTGGCTTCCAGATCGCCGGCTACGGCTGCACCACGTGCATCGGCAACTCCGGCCCGCTCCCCGACGCGATCAGCAAGGGGATCGACGACGGCAAGCTGACGGTCGCCGCGGTACTCAGCGGCAACCGCAACTTCGAGGGGCGCGTGAATCCGCAGACGCGCTTCAACTACCTCGCCTCGCCGCCGCTCGTCGTGGCCTATGCGCTCGCCGGGCGCGTGGACATCGACTTCGAAAAGGAGCCGATCGGCACCGGCACCGACGGCAAGCCGGTGTATCTACGCGAGATCTGGCCGTCGCCGAAGGAAGTCGAGGACATCGTGCTGGGCAGCGTGAGGCGCGAGCACTTCGAGAAGCAGTACGCCGACGTCTTCGGCGGCGACGAGCAGTGGAAGGCCATCCCGGTGCCAACGGGCGATCGCTACGCGTGGGACGACAAGTCCACCTACGTGAAGCACCCGCCGTATTTCGAGCGAATGACGATGACGCCGCCGGGGGTGAAGCCCATCGCCGGCGCGCGCGTCCTCGGCATGTTTGGCGATTCGATCACCACCGACCACATTTCCCCGGCGGGGTCGATCGCTGAGAAGTCGCCGGCTGGCGTCTGGCTCAAGTCGCTCGGCGTGGAGAAGAAGGACTTCAACTCGTACGGCGCCCGCCGCGGCAACCACGAGGTGATGATGCGCGGCACGTTCGCGAACATCCGCCTCAAGAATGAACTGACCGCCGGCATGGAGGGATGGTGGACGCGCACGGCGCCGGAGGCCGAGCCGACTTCGTTCTTCGAGGCGAGCGAGGCGTATCGGCAGGCGGGAACGCCGCTGGTGATCATCGCCGGCAAGGAGTATGGCACCGGATCGTCACGCGACTGGGCGGCCAAGGGGACGATGCTCCTCGGTGTGCGCGCCGTGATCGCGGAGAGCATCGAGCGCATCCATCGCTCGAACCTCGTCGGGATGGGCGTGCTCCCGCTCGAGTTCACGAACGGCGAGACGCGGCAGTCGCTGGGGCTCACCGGCTTCGAGACGATCACCATCGAGGGGATGAGCGACGCGATGACGCCGCGCGCCACGCTCACGGTCAAGGCCGACGGCAAGACGTTCCAGGTCCGCAGCCGCATCGACACGCCGGAGGAGATGAACTACTACCGACACGGCGGGATTTTGCCGTATGTGCTAAGAAACCTGGCCAAGTAGCAGAGAGACAACAGAGAGACAACAGAGAGACAACAGAGAGACAACAGAGGGGCGCGCCGTGAGACGGTGCGCCCCTCGTGCGTACTCGTCGTCGAACCGTCGATCAGGGCCGCGCGCGCACGCTGTACGCCACGGGGTTCCACGCCTCGCCCTGCCGTGCGAGGCGCACGCGCACGTCGTACAGGGCCGCCGTTTCCTTGCCGCCACTGCGCCACGACGCCTCGATGACGAACTCAGTGACGAATCCGCCGCCCTCGCTGTCCGGCGCCGACGCCATACGGTCGAAGCCGGCGGCGAAGTCCTCGCCGTCGCGCACGAGTTTTTCGAGGGCCCGCCGCGCCGCTGGATCGCCGTCGCCGGCATCGCCAAGGCGCTCCAGGTCGCGCACGCGACGCTGGTTCATCATCGTCACGAGGGTGCGCGCCGCGGCGCGCGCATCGGTGAGCGCGGGCGCTGGCTCCGCCGCGGCGGGCGGCGCGGCGACCGCTGATGGGGACACGGTCGGCGTTGCGGCAGCCGTCGGCGCGGCATTCGGCGAAGGGGATGGCGCCGGCTGGATCTGCGCCGTGCCGAGCGGCACGCCGGATCCACCGCGCCCGGGGGCGCCGGCGGCGTTCGTCGACGCGGCCTCGCGGGCTGGTTCCGCCGCGCCCCTTTGGGTGGACGCGTCACCTCGCGCCGCCTCGGGCTGCGCGGCTGGCGCGGTGCCTGCCCCGCCGGCGGAGGCCGCCGGCGCGGACATATCCGCGGCGGTCTTTGGCGGTCCCGCGGTTGGCGCATCAAGTCGCTGCTTCAGCAGCACCGCGCCGCCGAGGATCACCACCGCCGCGGCCACGGCGGCGAAGATGATCCGCGAGGAGCCGGCCGTCGCCGGCGCAACCGGCGCTTCGCGCGCCCCCGTAACCACAGTTGGCGCCGAGGTAGCGTCCGTGGATGCGGCCGACGGCCGCGGCGTCGCCGGCATCGGCGCCGTGGGCGCCTTGCGCACCGCCGAGATCACGCGTGACGCCGTGGGCGCCGCCAGCACGCCCGACAGCTTCGCAATCTCCGCTGACACGGAGCGCGCATCCGTGACGAGCCGCTCGAAGACGCGCATGGGCTCGCGCAGGGTGGGATATCGCTCGTCCGGCGACTTGGCCAGCATGCGTGCGATGGCCTGCGCAACCGCTTCCGGGACCTCGGGACGGAACTCGCGCACCGAAGGCGGGGCGTCGTTGAGGTGGGCGACGTGGACGTCGATCGGCGGCCCGACGAACGGCCCGCGGCCGGCCAGCATCTCGAACACCGTGACGCCAAGCGCGTACTGATCCGTGGCGCCGGTGAGCGGCTGTGCGCTGCGCTGCTCGGGGCTCATGTACGAAAGCGACCCGAGCATCATCCCCTCTCCGGTGAGCCCCGGCACGTCCTGTCGGCGCGCGATGCCGAAGTCCGACACGAGCGCGCCACCATTCGACGCGAGCAGCACGTTGGCCGGCTTGACGTCGCGGTGAATCACCTGGTGCTCGTGGGCGTATTGCAGGGCCGACGCCACGTCGGCGGCGAGCCGGCCGGCGACATGCAGCGGCAGGCGCCCCTGCTCGTGCAACACGGCGTCCACCGAGCGTCCCTCCACGAACGCCATGATCATCACCAGCAGGTCGCCACGCGATCGCGCGCCGAAGACGCTGACGATGTTGGGGTGCTGCAGTTGCGCGGCGGTGCGCGCCTCGCGCAGGAAGCGGTCCGCCATCTCGGCGTCGGTGGCGAACTCGGGGAGCATCGCCTTCACCGCCACCCGGCGTTCGAGCAGCGGGTCGCGCGCCGCGTAGACCACGGCCATGCCGCCGCGCCCGACGACATCGAGCAGTTCGTACTCGCCGCCAAGCAGGTCCTGCAGCCGGTCGCGCAGCGGATCGCGCGACACCGCGCGCTCAGGCGCCGCCGCGCCGCAGCGCGTGCAGAACTGCTGATCCCGTTCGAGCGGCGCGCCGCAAGTGGCGCACGTCGGCTCTCTCATCGTCTCTCGCGCCTCCCCGTGTGCTACCCTCAAGGTGCGCGGTCGCGCGCGCGGGGGCCACCCTTGTGGTCTGTCGCTGGTTCCCGTGCGCCGGTCGGGGCCGTATGTTCGCCGCCGTGTCACGCACCGTCCTGATCGTGAATCCCGAGTCCGGCCGCGGCGCCGGCGCGCGGCTGCTGCCGCGGCTCACCGCGCTGTTCGCCGCGCACGGCGTCCCCGACGTGCGCATCACCGCCGCGCCCGGCGACGAAGCGCGTGTCGTCACCGAGGCGGTGCGCGACGGCGCCGAAACCATAGCCGTCGCCGGCGGCGACGGCACGTGGGGCAAGTGCGCCGTCGCGCTCGCCCGCCTGGGCTCGCCCGCCCGCATCGCCTTCCTCGCCAACGGCACCGGCAACGACTTCGCCAAGAACCTGCCGACGCCGGCGGCGGATCACGGCGCAATGGCCGCGCTCGTCGCGCGCGGCACGCGCGAGCTGCGGGTGGACCTCGGCGCGGTGGACGATCAGTGGTTTCTCAACGTGGCCGGGTTTGGCTTCGACGTTGAAGTGGACGTGGCTACCGCCGATCGCACCGGCTGGTTGCGTGGCGACGCCGTGTACATCGCGGCCGCGCTGCGCCTGCTGTTCCGCTATCGTGGTTTCCACGCCACCGCCGACGTCTTCGAAGATCCGTCGCCCCGGCTTCGGATGATGCTCGTCGTCTCCAACGGCAAGAACTTCGGCGGCGCCTTTCACATCGCGCCAGCGGCGGCGGTGGATGACGGCCTGCTCGACTTCGTCAGCATCGGCGACGTGCACTGGGTCGCGCGCCTTCCCCTGTTCGCGCGCGCCATGCGCGGGCTGCACCTGTCCCATCCCGCCGTGATGGCGCGCCGAGCCGCGCAGGCGACGCTCACGTTTGACCACGCGCCGATGTACGAACTCGACGGCGACCTGCATCAGGCGCGCGACGCGGTGGTGCGCGTCGGTGTGGTCCCGCAGGCGCTGCGCGTGTTGATCGGCTAGGGCGCGGGAGGGCGCGGCATCGGCGGGGCACGCCGGATGAAACGCGCGGTGTCCCGCGTCTGGAATTCCTTGATGGCGCGACGCTGCTGCTCCGGCGTCATGCGATTCCACCGCTGGCGGAGCATCTCCTGCTCTTGCGGTGACATGTTCTGCCAGATGCGCACCGGGAGGTAGAACGGGTTCTGCGAGCCGTCGCCGAGCGGGCCGGCGGCCCGCGCCGCGGCGCCCGCCGCCTGCGCATCACGCATCGCCGCCGCGAGACTGTCGGCAAAGGCCGCGCGCGGGAATCGCTGCCCAGTCATCCCCGGCTGCCCAGGTGTGGGGCCCGGCATGCCGGGCGGTTGCGGGCCGTCCCGCCCGCTCACGCGCGCGTCGGAGAACATCAGCCGCGCGGTGTCGCCCTCGCTGACGTCGATGACGTACTGCGACGGCTGGTACGCGCGACCAGCCTGCTCCACACGCACGATGTGACGTCCCACCGGCACCTCGATGATGGCCGGCGTCGAGGCTGCGCTTTCCTGTCCATCGATCAGCAGGCGCGGGGCGCCGCCGCGCACACCGACAGCAACATGACCGACCGCCGGCGCGGCAGGAGCGGGGGGCGTAGCCTGCCGTCCCTGCGCGCGCTGCTGCGCCTCGGCGCGTTCGGCGCGCGCCTGCGCATCCAGCGCGATCTTCCGCGTCTCCTCAAGTTCGCGCGCGAGGCGCTCGGCGAGCGTGTCGGCCGGCGGCACCGACGGGGGCGCTTGACGCGCGGTCCACGCACTCCAGCCGGCGGCAACTGCCGCCAGAAACACCACCACACCGACCGCGCCGCCGAGCCACTGGCGGCCCCCCGGTGGCACGGTGGCCGCCGGCCGCGAAGGTGGCCCCGCCGGCACGGCCGCACGCGGCTGCGTCCGCGCGCCGCGGGCCGGGGCCGCGGCGATGGTCCCACCCTCCCCGGCCAGCGCCGCTACGAACGCGGTCGTCGAGGCAAAGCGGTCACTCGGTTCCTTCGCCATCGCTCGACGAATCGCGTCGCCGATGTACGACGGCAGGTCCTTCCGCAGTGTCCTGAGTTCGGGCGGTTCCTCGTTGAGGTGCATGCGCAGGAGCTCCTGCATGGACACCTCGCGGAAGGGGCGCAATCCGCTGAGCATCTCGAACGCGAGCACGCCCAGCGCGTACTGGTCGGCCCGACCGTCCGGCTTGTCGCCGCGCCACTGCTCGGGGGCCATGTACGCGGGTGAGCCGACCACTCCCGTGTGCGACCCGGAGGTGGACGTGACCGCGTCACCCGTGAACGCGCGAGCGATGCCGAAGTCGGCGACCATCGCGTGCCCGGTCTCGGAGAGCAGGATGTTCGCGGGCTTGATGTCCCGGTGGACAATGCCCTGCGCGTGCGCGTAGTCCAGCGCGGCGGCGATCTCCTGCAGCAGCTTGACCGCCGTGTCGAGCGCGAGCGCGCCGTGGTCTGCGATGGTCGTCTCCAGACTCCCGCCGCGCACGAAGCGCATCGTGTAGAACGCGGCCCCGTCGCCCTGTCCCACCGCGAAGATCGGGACGATGTTCGGATGGTCGAGCCGTGCGGCGAGCCGCGCCTCGCGCTCAAAGCGCTCGAACGCGTCCGGATTCAGCACAGGATCGAAGGCCAGCACCTTCAGCGCGACTTCGCGGTCGAGCGCCACCTCGCGGGCCCGGAAGACGATGCCCATGCCGCCGCGTCCGATCATCGGCCCCAGCTGATACGCCGCGCCGATCTGTCCCTGCAGACGCACCCGCAGGCGCTCCTCACGCTCGCCACCGGCGCCGCCACCCGTGATCACCGCGCCACAGCGCCCGCACGACGTCGTCAGCGCGTCGAGCGTCGCGCCGCACTGGGGGCAGATGGTGGTGATCCCCGCCGGCGTCGTTGCGGCGTCGCGCGGGGTGGGGTAGTTCGGCTGGTCGGTCATCGTGGCGAGTGGACTCTCTGGATGGTACGACGAAGTTGCTGGCGCCGTTAGCGGATGGCCAACCACGCCGCAGGGAACCCGGGTTGCCTGTTCTGGTGTTCCAGCAGTAGATAAGAAGGTCAGTCGAAACGCGTTCCCAGACCAGAGGAGTCCCCCGCATGCCATGGCGTGCCGCAACGCTCACCGTGATCGCCCTGGCCCTCGTCGGGCTGGCGGCATCGCGCGCGTGGGCTCAGGGCGAGGGTCCCCAGGTTGGCGATATGGCCCCCGACTTCTCGCTTCCCGGCGCCTCCAAGGCCGGGGTGACCGAGAAGGCGCTGCGCCTCGCCGACTTCCGTGGGCAAACCGTCGTCATCTCGTTCTTCCCCAAGGCCAGGACCAAGGGCTGAACGGTCCAACATGAGGCGTACCGGGATCAGTACGCCACGATCTTCAACAGCGGCAAGGGCGTCATCGCCCTCTCGATCAGCTCCGACGGCGCGGACGAACTCGCGTCGTGGGCCAAGGACGCGAACTTCCCGATGCTCTTCGCCAGCGACACGACGGGCGAGATCGCCGAGAAGTACGCGACGACCGGCAGCGGCATCGGCCCGTTGAAGAAGTTCTACAAGCGGGTGGTGTTCGTTGTGGGACCCGACGGGCGCGTGGCGCACGTCTTCCGTCCGTTTTCCGCGCTGTCGCAGGATCAGTACGCGCAACTCGACTCGATTGTCGACCGGGTCAGCACGGGCGCGCGGTAGCGAGGGGCGAGAGACGGGGACGCGCCGGTCGACGGGGCGCGTCAACAGAACGTCAAAACGAGGGGCGGCGGGTGCTGCGGCACCCGCCGCCTCGTCGTTTGTCAGTCCGCGACGGCAATCTGACGGTCCAGGAGAACTCTTCTGGTTCGCAGTGTCCACGCCCGTCCGGTGCCTCCCGCGCCAGAGGCGTCATGAATTTCGACAGTAGGTCCGACATGCATCCCGCGGCGACCCGACAGTCCATCCCGTCCGTTCGCACCGGCGCGGTCACGGTGCGCGACCTGTTCGCCGCGTCGCTCATCGCGGCCGATCCCACCGCGTTCACCGCCCGCGCCGTCCGACTGCGCCTGCCCGCAAGCCGGACGCCGACGCGTCGCAACTGGATCATCGCGGTGGGCAAGGCGGCCGCGACGATGGCGCGGGCGGCGTTGCAGGAACTGGACGAGCGTCGCGCCGAGATCGCCGGCGGCTTGATCGTCAGCCCGATGGCGGGGGCGTCGCCGCATCCGCTCGTGTCGGTGTACGCGGGCAACCACCCGGTGCCCGGGGCACAGTCCTTCGCGGCCGCTCGGGCGCTCGAGGCCCTGTGTCAACGCATTCCCGGCGGCGACCAGGTCTTCGTGCTGCTTTCCGGGGGCGCGTCGAGTCTCATTGGCGCACCGGCGGATGGCCTCGAAGAGGCGGACCTGATCGTGTTGTGCGAGGCGCTCCTGCGCTCCGGACTCGACATCGGACGCGTCAACGCGATTCGGAAGCGGTTCCTGCGCTGGGGCGCCGGCCGCCTGGCCACCGCACTGGCCCCCGCGCGCATCGAACTCATCGTGCTGTCCGACGTGATTGGAGACTCCCTCGCCCAGATCGCTTCAGGACCGTGCGTGCCGGATCCGTCCACCGCCACGGACGTGCGTCTCCTGCTCGACGAAACGAACCTGACGGCGCATACGCCGCCGGCCCTGCTTCGGTACCTGGATCGCGCCATGCGGGGCGACGAAGAGGAGACGCCGAAGTCTGATGCGCCTGCCTTCCTTTTCGCGGGCGTCCCGGCGGTGCAGGGCAACGGCGGGGTGCTCGACGCCGGGGCGCTCCGCGCCCGCGTGCTCGGGTTCGACCCGGTGGTCATCGTCGGGGAGCCGCTCCATGGAGAGGCGGCCCACGCGGGGTCCCGCATCGCCGCGGCCGCGATGGCCCTGCCGCGCGGCGGGGCCGCCTTCTGGGGAGGCGAGACGACGGTCACGATGCGCGGCGGGGAACCGGCGGGTGGACGCTGTCAGGAGATGATGCTCGCCGCGGCGATTGATCTCGCGAAGGCCGGCCCCGGGGCGAGTGGCATCACCCTGCTCGCCGCCGGCACCGACGGGCGCGACGGCCCGACCGACGCGGCCGGCGCGATCGTGGATCCCGGGACGGCAGCGCGCATCACGGAAGCCGGCATCGACCCGGCCGCCGCGCTCCTCAAGCACGACAGCTACGAGGCGCTGCACTTGGCCGGGGCGTTGCTCAAGACGGGGCTGACGGGCACCAACGTCGCCGATGTGGTCATCGCCGTGAGGATGTAGCGGAGCGGAGCGGCAGTGTAGCACGGGAGTCGCAGCGCGGGGTCCCAAGGTTCGGTCGCGGACGGCAGTCCACGGCGCGAATCCGGGATCCCGCGCTGGCGTTTCGGCGCCTCAGAAGTCGTTCACCCGGTGGCGCCGCATCGGCGGCGAAGTGAAATTGCCCCCATGGCAAACGCTCCGTTCACCGTCGCCCTCATTCAGGACGGCGTCGCGCCCTCGAAGGCCGAGACCCTTGAGCAGACTATCGCGGGCATCCGGGACGCGCGCGCCCGCGGCGCCCAGGTGATCTGCCTCAAGGAGCTGTTCGACGCGCCGTACTTCTGCAAGAAACTCGACCTCGAGCGCTTCGACCTCGCCGAGCCTATTCCGGGACCGACCGTCACCCGGCTGGCAGCGCTCGCGCGCGAGCTCGAAGTGGTGCTCGTCGTCCCGATGTACGAACGCCAGGCGGCGGGCGTCTACCGCAACTCCGCCGCGGTCATTGACGCCGACGGCAGCGTGCAGGGCGTCTACCGCAAGATGCACATCCCGCACGATCCGCTCTTCGAGGAGAAGTACTACTTCGCGCCGGGCGAGTCGCACGATCCCGTCCAGCCCTCGGGCTCGCGCGGGCCGGCCGGCGAAGCCGGCGGCTTCATGGTCTGGAAGACGCGCTACGCGACGATCGGCGTGCTCATCTGCTGGGACCAGTGGTATCCCGAGGCGGCGCGCGCCACGGCGCTGCTCGGCGCGGACATCCTGCTCTACCCCACGGCCATCGGCTGGCATCCGGCGGAAAAGGCCGAGTGGGGCGAGGCGCAGGTGAATGCCTGGCGCACGGCGCAGCGCGCGCACGCCATCGCCAACGGCGTCTTTGTCGCGGCGGCCAATCGCGTGGGGTTCGAGGCGGAGGACGGAACGAAGGGACTTGAGTTCTTCGGTCACTCGTTCGTGTACGATCCCTTCGGGCGCCCGCTCGCCGAAGCGGGGACCGAGCCCACCATCCTGATGGCGACGTGCGACCCGAGTCGCATCGAGGAGACGCGCCGCAACTGGCCGTTCCTGCGCGACCGTCGCATTGACGCCTACGGTCCGATCCTGAACCGCTGGATCGGCCCGCGCGAGCGCTGAGCCATGCCCCGCTTCCCTGCCGAGTGGGAGCCGCACGCGGCGACCTGGATCGCCTGGCCGCATCACGAGCCGGACTGGCCCGGGAAGTTCGAACCGATCCCGTGGGTCTACGCGGAGATCGCGCGCGCCCTGGCTGACTCGGAGCAGGTGGAGATCCTCTGCCACGACGAGACGGTGCTCGAGGACGCCGAGGCCTGCCTTGCTGCGCATCACGTGGGCGGGCGCCTGCGCCTCCACCACAAGCCCTGCGACCGCGTCTGGCTGCGCGACAGCGCCCCCACGGGAGTCATCGGCGACGACGGCGCGCTCTCGTGGTGCAACTGGGGGTTCAACGCCTGGGCCAAGTACGAAAACTTCGCGCTCGACGCGACGGTGGGCGAGTTCGTGGCGGGCGTCACTGGGCATGCGCGCCGCGTCCCGATGCGTCCCGATGGTCGCGGGCCCGTGATGCTCGAGGGCGGCGGCATCGAGACCGACGGGCGCGGCACGATCCTCGTGACGGAGGAGTGGCTGCTGTCCGGCGTGCAGGACCGCAACCCCGGGCTGGGCCGCGCCGACTACGAGAAGGTCTTCGCCGAGGAGCTTGGCTGCCCGCACACCGTCTGGCTCGGGGAAGGGTGCGTCGGCGACGACACGCACGGGCACGTGGACGACATCGCCCGTTTCGTCGCGCCGGGCGTGGTGGTGCTTGCGCACGAGGAGGACCCCGCCGACGAAAACCACCGCCGGTCGCTCGACAACCTGCACCGCTTGCGCGCCGCGCATGATGCGCACGGCGAGCCGCTGCGCGTGGTGACCCTGCCGTATCCGCGCGCCGTCATGATGGACGGCCAGCGCCTGCCCGCGAGCTACGCGAATTTCTACATCGCCAACGGCGCGGTGCTCGTGCCGACGTTCAACGACGCCAATGACCGCGTGGCCCTCAACACGATCGCCGAGTTGATCCCCGACCGTCCGGTGGTCGGCATCCACGCGGTCGATCTCGTCTGGGGACTTGGCACGCTGCACTGCCTCACGCAGCAGCAGCCCGCGTGACCGTGCCCGCCGTTCCGTCCGTTCCCGCGGGCACGCCGGCGGTGCTGCTGCTGAGCGGCGGCCTCGACTCGGCGACCGTCCTCGCGTGGGCGACGCGCGCCGGCTACGCCGTGCACGCGCTCTCGTTCCGCTACGGCCAGCGCCACGCGCATGAACTCGAGCGCGCCCGCGCGCTCGCGTCGCAGTGGCGGGTGGCGAAGCACGTCGTGTGCGACATCGACCTGCGGCCATTTGGCGGTTCGGCGCTCACCGCGGACATCGCGGTGCCGAAGGATCGCGACGAGCAGAGCCTGGCCGCGGGAATTCCCATCACGTACGTCCCGGCCCGCAACACCATCTTCCTCGCGTTCGCGACGGCGTTCGCCGAAGTGCTCGGCGCGCAGGATGTGTTCATCGGCGTCAACGCGCTCGACTACAGCGGCTACCCCGACTGCCGACCGGCCTTCATCGAGGCATTCGAGCGGATGGCGAACGTCGCCACGCGCGCGGGCGTTGAAGGAACGACGCGGCTGACCGTGCACACGCCGCTGATGCAGTTGACCAAGCGCGAGATCATTCAGCTCGGTGTGTCGCTCGGTGTCGACTACGCCCTGACGACGAGTTGCTACGACCCCGCGAGCGATGGGGCGGCCTGCGGTCATTGCGACGCCTGCCAGCTCCGGCTCCGCGGCTTCGAACAAGCAGGAATGAAGGACCCCGCGCGGTACGTGTAGAAGCTGGTCGCCTGCCCGTTCCATCCACCGTCCACCGTCCGCGTCCTCGTTTGTATTCAGTCAAGGAACTCTTCTTCACCCTCCAGGGCGAGGGGATGCATGCTGGCCGACCGGCTGTATTCTGCCGCTTCGCCGGGTGCAATCTCTGGTCGGGGCGTGACGAGGACCGAGCGAGCGCGATTTGCCGCTTCTGCGACACGGACTTTGTGGGCGTGGGGCCCGATGGCGGACGCTTCGACACGCCCGACGCGCTGGCCGCTGCCGTCGAGTCGGCCTGGCCCGCTTCAGGGGAATCGTCGGGATCGCGCTTCGTTGTCTGCACCGGCGGGGAGCCGCTGCTTCAACTCGACGAGCCGCTCGTCGAAGCGCTGCACGCGCGCGGCTTCACGGTGGCGATCGAGAGCAATGGCACCCTACCCGCGCCGCGCGGGATTGACTGGATCTGCGTAAGCCCGAAGGCCGGCGCGCCACTCACGTTGCGCGGCGGCGACGAACTCAAGCTGGTCTTCCCGCAGGTCGGCGCGGAGCCCGAGCGATTCACGTCGCTCGATTTCCGCCATTTCCTGCTGCAGCCGATGGACGGCCCCGCGCGCGAGGCGAACACCCAAGCAGCCGCAGCCTACTGTCTCGCCCACCCCCAGTGGCGCCTGAGCCTGCAGACCCACAAGCTGCTGGGTCTTCGGTAGGTCCCTGCCCCTGCACCCCACCCTGCACCCTTCCCCCGCACCCCACTCTGTTCCCTTCCCCTGCACTCAGAGTGTCATGGACGCCTATTGCGAGTTCTCCATCGCCGCCGGCCGCCGATTGACCGGTGTGCCCACTGAGCACCCGTGCGCCCGCGTCCACGGCCACACGTTTCGCGTGCGCCTCACGGTCTCTGGGCCCGTCGATCCCGCGACCGGCTTTGTGCTCGATTTCGCCGAGGTGCAACGTGCGTTCGCGCCGGTGCACGAGGCGCTCGATCATCGCTTCCTCAATGACGTGCCGGGACTGGAGAATCCGACGAGCGAGCACCTGGCCATCTGGATCTGGAATCACCTGCGCCCGACACTCGCTGCGCTGAGCGCCGTGGAGATCACCGAGACCGGGGCGTCCGGGGTGGTCTATCGCGGGTGACCGGTGGTTCCAGCGCCCCCGCTGGCCCGCTAGGTTTCGACGGTCATGCGCGCCCTCGTTCCCGCCGTCCTGATCGGCCTCCTGCTCGCCGCCCCGGTGCGGCTCGCCTCCGCGCAAGCGGCGGGTGACGGCGCCGTGGCGTCGGTGCTCTCGCGGGGCGCCAATCCGGAGGGCCCGTTCGCCAAGCGCGGCCTGGTCGCCTCCGATTCGGTGGTCGAGCGGGCGCGAGCGCAGCTCGGCAAGCGCTACCGCTGGGCGGCCGCGTCGCCGGAGCGCGGCTTCGACTGCAGTGGCCTCGTCAAGTTCGTGCTCCGTTCGGTGGGTGTGGACGTCCCCCACAATGCGGCGCGCATCGCCCGGGAAGGGGAGGCGGTGAATCCCGATTCCACGCCGATGCGTCCGGGGGACTTGCTGATGTTCGGGCGCGGGCGCAGCACGCGGATCTCTCACGTCGGGATCTACGTCGGCGACGGCCGTATGATCCACGCCAGCACGAGCCAGCGTCGCGTGATCGAGGCCAAGGTCCCCACCCGAGGCTCGTCGCTGACGTTGCGTGGCGTGCGTCGCGTGCTCAGGGATTCCACCACAGTTCCAGCGCGTGCCAACTAGGCCGGTCGGTCGTCTGAGGACGGTCCGGAGCACGCGGAAGGGCGTCCGCGTCCCCTGTCGGGACCCCCGGCTGCTCCGAGCGTGGGCGCCGAAAGTCCCGCCCCACGCATTGACGTTTGCGGGCTGTGTGTCGAAGTTTTAGCGGACTTGTCTGTACAGCTTTCTCCGTGCCGACCAGCCGGGGGCGGCGGCAGGCGCAATACCCCACTCCACGAGGTGCCATCTTATGGTTGTTCGATTCGTCGGCAGGTTGCTCGCGGCCATCGGGTTCTTCGCCGTGGCGGGAACCGCAGCCGCACAGCAAGGACGCATCGTCGGCAAGGTGACCGACGAAGCAGGCGCCGCGGTGGCCGCCGCGACGGTGCAGGTCATCGAAGGCCTGCGCACGGTGGGCGTCGCGACTACGGGCGAGGATGGCCGGTACTCGGTCGCCATTCCCCGGGCCGGAAACGTCGCGGTGCGCGTGACGCGTATCGGCTTCAAGGCCACCCGTCGTGACGGGGTGGCGGTGGCCAGCGCGCCGGTCACGGTCGACTTCAAGCTCAGCGAGATGCCGACTCAGCTGAACACGGTGGCCGTCACCGGCATCGCCGAGGAGGAGAAGATCAACAAGGCGCCGGCCGCGATCAGCGTGCTGAGCCAGGAGAAGATCAACGAGACGGTGACGGCGACGCCGGTGGACCAGCTCCGCGACGTGCCCGGCATCGACATCACCGCCGGCGGCGTGGTGCAGACCAACGTGGTGGCCCGCGGCTTCAACAACATCTTCTCGGGCTCCCTCCTGACGCTGACGGACAACCGCTTCAACTTCGTCCCGTCGCTCCGCGTCAACGTGTCATACATGGCCCCGACGACGAATGACGACATCGATCGCATCGAAGTCGTCCTTGGCCCGGCGGCGGCGCTGTACGGCCCGAACGCCACCCAGGGCGTGATGCACGTGATCACGAAGTCGCCGTTCCAGTCGAAGGGCGCGACGATCACGGTGGACGCCGGCGAGCAGGACCTGCGCCGTATCTCTGGGCGCTATGCCGGCACGGTGGGCGAGAAGTTCGGCTACAAGCTCTCGGCAGAGCGGCTGACCGCCACCGACTTCACCAGCGTGGACAGCGTCGAGCTCAAGGCCGGCCGTCAGCGCCTGTTTGACATCGAGCGTACGGCGATGGACTTCCGCGCGGACTTCCGCCCGGACGCGAAGACGGAAATCGTGGCCAATTTCGGCCAGACGCTGATCGGCAGCGCGGTGGAGCCCACGGGCCTCGGCGCCGGCCAGATTCAGGACTGGACCTTCCGCGCGTACCAACTGCGCGCCAAGCGCGGCCGCCTGTTCGCTCAGGTCTTCCGCAACGAGAGCGACGCTGGCGACACGTACCTCCTGCGCACCGGCCAGGTTATGGTCGACAAGTCCAACCAGACGGTTGGGCAGTTCCAGCACTCGGTCGTGCTGGGCAAGGACGGCAAGCAGACGTTCGTGTACGGCGGTGACTATCTCGCCACGAACCCGGCGACCGGCGGCACGATCAACGGCCGCAACGAGGGCGACGACAACTTCACGGAGATGGGTAGCTACGTCCACTCGATCACCCACCTCAATCAGTGGTGGCAGGCGGTCGCCGCCATCCGCTACGACAAGCACAGCCGCCTCGACGAGGGGAGCTGGTCGCCGCGCGCCGCGATCGTCTACACGCCGAACGACTTCCAGGCCTTCCGCGTATCGTACAACCGCGGCTTCTCGAACCCGTCCACGAACAACCAGTTCCTGGACCTCGCCGCCGGCTACATCGGCGGGACGAACGCCACGAACTCGCTGTACACGGTCCGCGCGCTGGGCACCCCGCAGGACGGGTTCCACTTCAAGCGCGACTGCGTCGGCGGCGTCGGCAACCTGTGCATGAAGTCGCCGTTCAACCCGGCCGGCAAGGGCTCGTTCACGCCGGCGAACGCGGCGATGTACTACAAGGCGGCGGTGGCTGCCGCCGCCGCGGGCGGCATGGGCAACGCCGTCACGGCGGCGCTGACCCCGAGCTTCGGCTCGGCGACGGCAGCGGCGCTCTCCAACGTCGTGATGCAGACGCTCGCGGGCTTGCAGCCGACCACGCAGGTGGGCACGAAGCTCCGCGTCCTCAACCCGACCACGGCGCGCTTCACGGACGTTGCCGCGGGTGACGTGCGCGACATCGACCAGATCCGCCCGACGATCACCACCAGCTGGGAAGCCGGCTGGAAGGGTCAGGTCACCAAGAAGCTGTATGGCACGATTGACTGGTGGTATTCGGAGCGCACGGACTTCGTGGGCCCGCTGATCGTCGAAACGCCCAACGTCTTCCTCGACGCGGCCACGCTGGCTCCGTACCTCGGAGCGAACCTCATCCCGGCCCTGACGGCGGCGCTGACGCCAGCGCTTGGCCCGGCGGCTGGTCCGACGGCGACTGCCGTCGCCGGCAACCTGGCCCCGACGCTTGCCGGCGGTCTGGGCGGCGTCTCGGGCTCGGCCACGACGGGCGTTCCGCTCGGCGTCGTCAACCCGGATAACGCGCTCTCGGGCAGCACCGACATCGTGCTCGCCTACCGCAACTTCGGCCGTGTGAGACTGAGCGGCGTGGACCTCAGCGCCACGTACATGCTGGCCGACCGGCTCTCGCTGTTCGGCACGTACAGCTGGGTCAGCCGCGACTTCTTCTCGCGCGCAAGCGTCGGCGGCGTGTCGGACATCGCCCTCAACGCCCCGCATAAGAAGAGCACGGTGGCGGTCCGTTGGCGCGACGACGCCAAGGGCTTCGGCGCCGAGGCGCGGTTCCGCCACGCGGCCGAGTTCCCGGGGAACTCGGGCGTGTATATTGGCACGGTGCGCGCGTACAACCTGTACGACGCCTCGATGACGTTCCGCCCGAACTTCCTGGGCGGCGCGATGTTCTCGGTGATGGCGCAGAACCTGCTCGACACGAAGAACGTCCAGTTCATCGGCGGCGCGGCGCTGGGGCGGCTGGTGATTACGCGCCTCCAATACAACTTCTAAAGAGAAACAACAGAGAGACAACAGAGAAACAACAGAGCGGCGGGGCAGAAATGCCTCGCCGCTCTGCCTTTGTGCTGTGCCCCTGCACCCCACTGTGCCTGTTCCCGTGCACTCCACCGTGCCCGTTCCCGTGCACTCCACTGTGCCCGTTCCCGTGCCCCGACCAACGGTCGGTCAGGCCCCTTTGGATTCCGTGGCCTGCGGCGGTAGTTTCCGTTGGTCCGGGGACGTGGGGCGCGTGGCGCCGCCGCGGCCCCGTCGCCAGTTCCCGTGGAGCAGAGATGACGGCCCCGAAGCCGCCTGCGAAGAAGCCAACCAACTACAAGCTCGCGTGGGCCGAGACGCGGGCGCTGATGTGGACGCATCGCCGCACGCTGGGCATCGGCTTTGCGTTGATGCTGCTGAGTCGCGCGGCAGGATTCGTGGGCCCGACGAGCACGAAGTGGCTCGTGGACGACGTGGTGGGCAAGCAGCGGTACGATCTTCTCTGGCCGCTCGCGCTCGCGGTTGGCGCCGCTGCACTTGTCTCGGCGGCGACGTCGTTCGCCCTGTCCCAGGTCATCAGCGTCGCCGGCCAGCGCGCGATCACCGAGCTGCGCCGCCGCGTGCACGCCCGGCTCCTGCGCCTGCCGGTGGCGTTCTTCGACGAGACGCAGAGCGGCGTGCTCATCAACCGCGTGATGAACGACGCCGAAGGCATCCGGAACCTGATCGGCACGGGGATCATCCAGCTAATCGGTGGGCTTCTCACGGCCATCGTGGCGCTCGTGGTGCTCTTCTACCTGAACTGGCAGATGACGCTGGCCACGCTCCTCTTCCTGGCCATCTTCGGCGCCGGGATGGCGTACGCGTTCGCCACGCTGCGGCCCGTGTTCCGGGAGCGCAGCGTGATTACCGCGGAGGTCAGCGGGCGCCTCGGCCAGGCGTTCGGCGGCGCGCGTGTGGTCAAGGTGTACACCGCGGAGAAGCGGGAGGAGAAGGTCTTCACGCTCGGGGCGCACCGGCTGTTCCGCAACATCGCCAAGACGATCACCGGCACGTCGGCCATCGGCGCGCTCAGCACCGTGATCATCGGCGCCATCTATGTGGTGCTCATCGTCTTCGGCGGCCGCGCGATGATCAGCGGCCAGATGACGACCGGCGAGCTGCTGATGTATGTCTTCTTCGTCGTGATGGTCGCCTTCCCCCC
>Ga0194127_10001938_pt1 | contig 29130 bp, 29 predicted proteins | sample TA2KigC100mmetaG_FD_148624 | JGI IMG/M metagenome (GOLD analysis project Ga0194127, IMG submission 148624) | Freshwater microbial communities from Lake Tanganyika, Tanzania - TA2015036 Kigoma Deep Cast 100m | ecosystem: Environmental > Aquatic > Freshwater > Lake | place: Tanzania: Lake...
GGGGCATGACGGTGAAAGAAGGTGCCGCGTCCCACATCCTGGCCGCTGAGCCGGATGGGATAGCCATGTTTGAGCAAGGAGGCGTAGGCCAGGGTTTCGGCAAAACCCCAGTCCATTGGCGTTTGCCCGGCGGCCATGGCCTGTCGGCTTTGATAAATGGCCGCGGCCCGGGGGTGCAAGGAGAAGTCTGGGGGCAGTCGCAGCATTTCATCGGACAGGGACCGGATCGTCGCAAGATCCAGGCTGGAATCATGGGGGGCTTCCCAGTCCTTGTGCAGATAGGGTGTCCAGTTGGGCTTGGGATAGCTTGCGGTCTCCTCGATCAGGGGGCGCGATACGATGTCGTCGCGGCCCAGGGCAGCCTGATAGTCGGTTTCCATACGTCGGGCTTCCTCCGCGTCGATCAAGCCCTGGTCGATCAGTTTGTCGGCGTAGAGTTTGCGCACCGAGGGTTGTTGGCGGATGAACTGATACATGGCCGGCTGCGTCACCGCGGGTTCGTCAGCCTCGTTATGGCCGTGGCGCCGGTAGCAGAGCAGGTCGATGACCACGTCCCGCTTGAATTTCATGCGGTAATCAACGGCGAGCCGGGTCACGAACAGAACCGCTTCCGGGTCGTCGCCGTTGACATGCAGCACGGGCGCCTGGACCATGTTGGCGACATCGGTGCAATACAGCGTCGAGCGTGCATCGAAGGGATTGCTGGTCGTGAAGCCGATCTGGTTGTTGACGACGATATGCACGGTGCCACCCGTTGTATAAGCCCGGGTTTCCGCCATGTTGAGGGTTTCCATGACCACGCCTTGCCCGGCGAAAGCGGCATCGCCATGGATGAGGATCGCCATGACTTCATCCTCGCCATTACCGGAACGTCGATCTTGCCGTGCCCTGACCGAGCCTTCGACCACGGGAGCGATGATTTCGAGGTGCGAGGGATTGAAAGCCAGCGCGGTGTGCACCGGCCCATGGCGCGTCATGATGTTGGAGGAGAAGCCCATGTGGTACTTGACATCGCCGGCGCTGGCCAGCGGCGATCCGGAATAGGTACCCTCGAATTCCTGGAACAGCGTGCTGGGTTTTTTACCTAGAACATTGATGAGAACATTCAGGCGTCCTCGATGCGCCATGCCGATGACCAACTCCCGGGTTCCTTGTTCACTGGAGCGCTCGATGACTTCATCCAGCAAGGGGATCAGGCTTTCGGCGCCCTCCAGTGAAAAGCGCTTCTGGCCTACATACTTGCGGTGCAGATAGCGCTCGATACCCTCGGCGGCGGTCAGCGCCCGGAGCAATGTCTTCTGGCTATCGGGTTCCGGGAGAGCCCGTCCGCGCGTGTTTTCGAGCCGGCTTTGCAGCCATTGCTTGATATCGCTGTCCACGATGTGCATGTATTCCGCGCCGATACTGCCGCAGTAAGTCTGCCGCAGCAGGGACAGGATTTCCCGCAGCGGCAGACGCCGGGAATGATGCAGAATATCGACATAGAAGTGACTGTCCAGGTCTTTTGTGGTCAGTCCGTAATAAGCCGGATCCAGATCCCTCAGGACCGGTGGCTGCACCAGTTTCAGGGGGTTGTTGTCAGCCACCTGGTGGCCGCGGGTGCGGTAGTGGTAGATGAGTCGATCCACGGCGGCCTGTTTTCGCAGGGTGATTTCGATCTCCTCGATCTCTTCCATAGGGGCGATTCTGGGAGCGCGTTGTCCCAATCGTATATCCTGTGAATCGCTTTGGAAGGACCTGAATTTTTCGCGCCAACTCGAATCAACAGAGTTTGGATCGCGTTGAAAACGGGCGTAGAGGTCTTCCAGAAAGCCCAGATTGTCCTCGGCAATGGCCGCGGAGCCTTCAAACAATTTCTGGAGTTGTTTCATGATCGGTCATTCCTGTTTGCTATTGTAAGGTGCCGCCGAATGCGAAAAACAGCACGCAATGGGCGCATGATGCACTGGTCCGTCGCTGTCGGTATCGCTTGGAACTGAAAACACCGGATAGTTCCTTCAGACTCAGCCCTGGTCTGTCCTGGGCGGGGTCCTGTTGGCTGCGGGCAATCCCTGAGTCTGGTTCGTTGCGCGTACCGGCTGGTGAAGACGCCGGTGGCGGGGAGGTGGCGCTGGCGCTAAAAACCGAGTGGAACACTTGGACTTTAACTTGGGCCATGTGAGAATTTTTTCCTATCAAACCCATCTGAGCTGCATGGACCGTCAAAGCCCCCCTGAGCCCTCCCTGCAAGACCGTTTTGGTCGTGTCATTGACTATGTCCGGATTTCCGTCACGGATCGCTGTGATTTTCGTTGCCTCTATTGCATGAGCGAAAAGATGGAATTCCTGCCACGTCCCAAGATTCTCACATTGGAGGAAATTCAACTGCTTTGTCAGGCCTTCGTGGCTTTGGGCGTCGACAAGATACGCATCACCGGCGGCGAGCCGCTGGTCCGCAAAGGCGTTGTGGGATTGATGGGGGAGATCGGGCAATTGCCGGGTTTGCGCGAGTTGGTCATCACCACGAATGGCTCTCATCTTGAGCAGTATGCCAGCGAATTGAAGACCGCTGGCGTCAAACGGATCAACATCAGTCTGGATAGCCTCAAGGCGGACCGGTTTCGGGAAATGACCCGGATCGGTGATTTGCGGCAGGTGCTCGCGGGCATCGATGCGGCTTTGCTTCAGGGGTTTGAGAAACTGAAACTGAATGCCGTGGTGCTTCGGCATCGGAACCATGATGAAGTCTGTGATCTGGTGGGATTCGCCGTCGACAAAGGCATCGATATCAGTTTTATCGAAGAAATGCCGTTGGGCATCGTCGATGGTCATGATCGGGCCGAGGAATACTATTCCAGCCATCAGATCCGGCAGGATCTCGAACGTGTTTATTCCCTGCTTCCGACCACGGAAAGTACGAGGGGACCCTCCCGATATTATCGGGTTGCGGGAACGCAAACCCGTGTCGGTTTCATTTCGCCGCACAGTCATAATTTTTGCAGTTCGTGTAACCGGGTGAGGGTTACGGCTGAAGGGCGATTATTGCTCTGTCTGGGCAATGAACACTCCATCGATCTGAAAGCCGTTCTGAGGTCAGCCGGGGCCGATCTGGAGACGGTTAAAGGGGCGATTGTTGAGTCCATGAATATCAAGCCTGAGCGGCATTTTTTCGCGCTGGATGCACAGCCCGTCATATTCCGGCACATGAATGTCACCGGCGGTTGAATGAGAGGATCACGTCTCGCGCAGCCTCGGCATCAAATCCACCAGGTTGCAGGGCCGGGTTCGATGGTCCAGTTGCGCCTGAATGATGGTAGTCCAGGCCAGACGGCAGGCATTCGTCGACCCTGGCAAACAGAACAGGTAAGTCCCATTCGCGACACCCGCCAAAGCCCGGGATTGGAGCGTTGAGGTTCCAATGTCCCGATAGGAAAGGCTGCGAAACAACTCGCCAAAACCTTCCAGCTCCTTGTCGAGCAGTACCTTGATGGCCTCGGGCGTACCGTCCCGGCCGGTAACACCGGTCCCCCCGGTGGTGAGGATCGCCTGGATGTCGGAATCGGCAATCCACCCGGACACGGCGGCGCGTATTCGATAGACGTTGTCTGGAACGATTTGACGGCTGACAACGCGGTGGCCGGCTTCCAGGATCTGATCCGCCAGGCATTGGCCCGAGGTATCGTTGTCCTCGGTGCGTGTGTCGGACACTGTCAATACCGCCATGTTCAGCGGAACAAAGGATCGTGTGCTAGTCATGAAATCCTGTTTGAAGGGGCGACAGGCTGGATATGAACCGGGTCGGGGAACTGCGTGGGTTATAATCGGAGCATAGGGGATGATTGCCAAAGAGAGTCAGCGTGTATGCGAGTCCCACTTTCGAAACCCCAGGGGTTGGTCGGGTGTTCACCCGGGCTGGCCATTGCGCCCGCAATACGGCCGACGTGCTATTTCTTTCCCGAAGTCGATGAAATCCCATATCAAGATGGCGTCTACGTGCGTATTTTCCCAATTATGCACCCGTACCCAGGTTGATCGGGCGGGTATCCATACTGGGTCATCATGTTCATCGGGCATTATCCTCCAGTCCAGTGGTGCTCGCCTACATCATTCACGGTTTTTTTTATGACTTCAGCAATCATCTCCCTGACTCAGGAAAATGATGACGTCTGTTTTTTATGGGCGGCTATCGTTCCCGAAGGCTACGGTACATTCCAGGCCTCCATGGTGAGGGTTGGGTGACTTCATGCAACACGGCATTTCCTGGCGCCTACCGTTGTTCTTCAGCAGCCAGGCAGGGTAAACATTCGAGATGATTCTCATAAGAAGCATAAACGGCGTCGATGAACCCCTACAGTGGAGTTTGATTCTGGGGTGCATAGGCGTGGTTTTTGGCGATATTGCCACCAGCCCCCTGTATGCCCTACGGGTCGCCTTTAGTGGCGGCAATGCGCTATCACCCACTCCGGATCATGTGATGGGCATTCTTTCACTGGTGTTCTGGTCACTGATCCTGATTGTCGGTTGCAAGTATGCCCTGCTGATCATGCGGGCCGACAACAAGGGGGAAGGGGGCATTATGGCGCTGATGACCCTGGTATTACGTTCCGCGGGAGAAAGGCGAGAGCGGCGTAACATCATTCTCGCGGTGGGGCTGGCCGGGGCTGCGCTATTTTTTGGCGACGCGGTCATTGCCCCTGCCATCTCCGTGATGAGCGCGGTCGAAGGCTTGAAAGTGGCGGCTCCCGCACTGATGCCTTTAATCGTACCCATCACGCTGATCATACTGGTGGGTTTGTTTTTGCTACAACATCTGGGTACGGCGTTTCTCAGCCGGCTGTTTAGTCCGATCATCGTGTTGTGGCTGACGGTTATCGGTTTGTTAGGCGCCTTCAGCATTGCGGAAACACCCGGCATCATCCACTCCCTGCATCCGGTTCATGCGCTAAGCTTTCTTGCCACAGCCAAGGCCCACTCGCTGGTCGTATTGGGCGCGGTGGTGCTGGTGGTGACGGGCGCCGAAACCCTTTATGCGGATATGGGGCACTTTGGTGTGCATTCCATCCGGTTTGCCTGGTTTTTTTGGGTGTTTCCCCCTCTGACCTTGAATTATTTAGGTCAGGGCGCGCTTTTATTAAGAAATCCTGCCGCGGCAAGCAATCCGTTCTATTTGCTGGGCCCCGATTGGACGGTGACCCCATTGCTGGCGCTGGCGACCTTATCCTCGATCATTGCGTCACAGGCCGTCATCTCCGGGGCCTTCTCGCTTACGGCGCAGGCTGTCAGATTACGATACTTGCCGCGTTTGAGCGTACGCCATACATCGGCAGGGCGTTACGGCCAACTTTATGTACCCGCCGTCAACTGGATGCTGGCCTTGTGCGTAGCGTCCCTGGTGATCGCCTTTGGCTCATCGGCGCGATTGGCTTCGGCCTATGGACTCGCGGTGACCGGAACGATGGCGGTTACCACCTTGCTGGCCTTTGGTTTGCTGGGGCGCATCCTGCCCGTGAATCGATGGCTTACCGCTGCCCTGTTTATCTTTTTTTTGTTGCTGGATATGGGGTTCCTGCTCGCGAATTTCACCAAGATTCTTCAGGGGGGGTGGGTTTCGCTCGCGATCGCGGGTCTGGTTTTTGTGATCTTGTCCTCCTGGATTCGGGGGCGTGAATTGCTGGTCAACCGCCTCAACGAAAAGGCCGTACCTATCGAAGAATTGGTGGCCCGTCTGACGCATGAAGCCCTGCCCCGGGTGCCTGGAACGGCGGTCTACCTGACCGCAAGCCGTTTTGGCGCACCACCATCGCTATCCAGCAACATGCGCATCAACAAGGTGTTGCATGAGCAGGTCATCGTGCTGACGGTCATTACCCGGGATGAGCCCTGGGTTCCCCTGACCGATAGGGTGAAAATCCGGCATTTCGGTGGGCAGATCTATCGAGTACGCATTTATTACGGCTACAACCAGGAGCCGAACATTCCGGATGCCCTCGCCTATTGCAAGACGCAGGGCATTCATGTCGACATGACGCAGACGACGTTTTTTCTTTCCAGGGAACACATGGTCTGCACAGCGCGCGAAGGTATGGCGACCTGGCGCGAGTGGCTATTCATCAGAATGGCCATGAATGCCGAAAATGCCATGCTGTTCTGGCGCATACCCCCTGAGCGGGTGGTCGAACTTGGTTTGATGGTGGAGCTCTAGGCGAGGCAGGCCGAAGGCGCTCATCCGGTTTGCAGAATATGTGGGCTTATTTCAGTGGCGTGGTGTCACCGGTTTGCCGATACCGCCGATAATCCTCTAGCACCTGGGCATGATCGAATGCGAGCGGCGCGGGCAGGTCATCCATCAGCACCGGCACCGCCTTTTTGGCGTCGTCGGCGGCTACCGGGTTCCCGTGGGCTTCGGCGACATAGACCGCCGTGACGGTGTGACCGCGGGCATCCCGGGAGGGATCGGAATAGAGCCCCAGCAATTTCGTCAGCCTGACTTCCAGGCCGACCTCCTCCAGGGCTTCCCGTCGTGCCGCAGCTTCCATGGTTTCGCCCACGTCCACGAAGCCCCCTGGTATTGCCCAGCCATGAGGGGGGTAGAGGCGCTCGATCAGTACGATGGGCCGAGCGGGATGATCCATGAGCTCGATGATGGTATCGGCGGCAATTTGCGGGGTGACGGGTCTGGCCATGTTGGGCGCCTGCGGGGTGATGTGGATGATCCGGGCAAGATACGGTCTGGCGCTGGTCATGACAAGCCGTCAGCGGTCGCGGAGGCGTATATGGATAAATGAGCAGGGAAGGATCAGCTCCTTCTCCGCCTCCGGGGAGAGGGCTGGGGCGAGGGGATTTCAAATGATTCTTTACCTGCTCATCCATCCATACGTTTGTCTGACAGAGGCAGGGGCGAGCGGACCGGATACACGTTAGAATAGGCGACTACTCTTTATCCCGGGAACCAGGGAATCGCTCTCCCCATCCCTTTCGCGAGGCTCACGACCTGTTTACATGAATCATCTAGATCCATCCTTCAACACCTCATTTTTCGTTGCGCTCCTGATGGGCTTGTTCAGTGCCTTCCACTGTCTGGGTATGTGCGGCTCCATCATCGGTTCGCTGACACTTAGCCTCAAGCGTGAAATTCGGGAGAACAAGCGCTTGCTGTTACCTTTCGTCGCCAGTTACAACTCCGGACGGGTATTGAGCTATTCCATGGCCGGCATGCTGGCAGGGTTTGCCGAGAACGTGCTCAGCATTCCATTGGGTGAAGGGCATGGGCATCGCATACTCCAGATTCTCTCCGCCATCGTGATGCTGGGTGCGGGGCTCCATATCGGCGGTTGGTTTCCCCGCTTTGCCTATATCGAGAAATTCGGCAACATCGTATGGCGCCGGATCGAACCTTATGGTCGCCGTCTTGTCCCCGTGGAAACTTTGCCCCGGGCATTTGTTTTCGGTATGGTGTGGGGTTGGTTGCCGTGTGGCCTCGTCTACACCGCGCTGGCGCTGGCCGCGACCACGGGTGATGTTTTCCGTAGTACGTTCACGATGTTGGCGTTTGGTTTGGGTACCATGCCTGCGGTAATGGGTGTTGGGATCATGACTTCCTGGATGGTAAAGCTATCGAACATGAAGCGATTTCGCGAACTGACAGGGATCGTCCTGATTCTCCTGGCGTTGATGGCGACATTCCCCGGACTAAACCCCCTGGTCAAGCACACCATGATTCATTGAGGGGGTAGCCATGGCTATGTTCGCAAAACTGATAGGTCAGTCGCCCAATTTTGAATCCCTGCTCCGCAGCGCGCGGATGGTGGCGGCGACTGATGTAACCGTGCTCATCATCGGTGAAACCGGAACCGGCAAGGAGGTCCTGGCTCATGCCCTGCAAAAGCACAGTCCTCGCAGCAACCGGCCGCTGATTACCATCAATTGCGCCGCCTTGCCTGAATCGTTGGCGGAATCGGAATTGTTCGGCCACAAGAAGGGCTCGTTCACGGGCGCTATCGGCAACCAGGTTGGGCGCTTGCAGGCAGCCAACTCCGGCACGGTCTTTCTGGACGAGGTTGACTCGTTGCCCATACCGTTACAGGCCAAATTGTTGCGCTTCCTGGAAACCGGAGAGATTCAGCCGGTGGGTGAAACAACGACACAGAACGTCGATGTCAGGATCATTGCCGCAACCAATGCCAACCTGCAGGAAAAGATCAGCCGCGGGGAGTTCAGGCGTGATCTGTATTATCGGCTGAATGTCGTACCCCTGGAGATTCCACCGTTGCGCGAGCGGATAGGCGACGTTCAGGTTCTGCTCAATCACTTCATGACCCAGTTTACCCGGGAGCATGAGTTGCCGAATGTCTCCATCAGTAAATCCGCGTTAAACCGGTTGATCGCCTATGGCTGGCCAGGCAATGTCCGTGAGTTGCGCAATGTTTGCGAGAGACTTTGCATTCTGCTCGCGGGCAGGACCATCGAGGAAAACAACCTGCCACCTGAAATCATGAACCGCGCACCGGCGCAACGGCCAGACATCGTCCTTCCCGAGCGGGGCATCAATCTGGAACAGGTGGAAATCGATTTGATACGGCAGGCGCTGGATAGAACCAACGGCAATCGTAGCCGATCGGCGAAACTGTTGGGTATATCGCGGGATACCCTCTTGTACCGCATGCAAAAATATGGGATCAGTTAAATCCCGATACCCTTGATTGGACAACAGGGGTGGAGTCGGTTGCATAACCCGCCTTCTCCAAGGATGGCCCGCCTCGGGTAATCGTTCACCCCCTATCCCAGGGAAGGGACTTGGGAGGAGAAGTTGCCGCGGTAGCGACTTCCCCGTCCTGACCTCCCAGCATTGGTTGAAGGGAGTGAATGCTTATGCCTACCGTGTGAAGGGGTTGGCGGCGACTGACAGAGTGGCATGATTCTCTGGGGTATTTGATTCCACATCCCTGTGGCAAGGCCCTCACCCCAAAAACAACAAAGGGTCGTTGCCCGCGGGCATGACCGGCGTGAAATTGCGATAAATAACCGGAGAGTGAGTTATGTGTTGGAGTGGAGAAGCATCGGCCGTCCTGGCTACGGTAGGATTCAGCACGGCGGCCTATGTCGCCTATAAGGGGGAATCGAAGGAGTTATGGATCCCCCTGACATACTTCGCCTGCATGGAGTTGCTGCAAGCGGCGACCTATGTCTATATCAATCTTTGTGATGCGCCTCCCAATCAGATATTGACGCTATTTGGGTATCTCCACATCGCCTTCCAACCGTTCTTCGTCAATATGGTGGCGATGTATTTCATACCCGAGGAGGTCAAGAAGAGGATCAGCACCGTGGTCTATACCATCTGCGCCGTGGGCGCCTTGGCAATGCTGGTGAAAATGTATCCTTTTGCCTGGGCCGGGAAGTGCATCATCGGTTTCGAGGGATTCTGCGGAGCGGAAGCCTGTTCGGTATCCGGCGACTGGCATATCGCGTGGCAATTGCCACTGAACGGCCTGATGTCCGATTATCCTGACAATCCTTTCGGGTTTCGCTATGGGCTCCATGGCTTCACCTATATCCTGGTCGCCTTCTGGATGCCGATACTCTACGGCTCCTGGCGCTTCGTTGGCTTTCACTATCTGGTGGGCCCGCTGCTGTCCGATATCCTGACGTCGAACCCCAATGAATACGCGGCGGTCTGGTGTCTGTTCTCCATCGCCCTATGCGTGTCGGTCATCAAATCGCCCATTCGGAAATATCTCCATGTGGAGTCCTGGCCTTACTATCGCAAGGCCTACGCTGTCTAGCCGCACCCCGGATGCGATTCACGGTCGGCGTGGGCCCGAGGGGCGCTGCCTGGATTCTAGGTTGGATTTTCCAAACCGCGGGTTGCGCACCCTTGATCGATAAGCCCCAAGAGTCACGCATCGTGGTCGAGACCCGCGATGCGGGCGCGACCATAGATATCACCCTGACACAACAGCTTCAGGTCAGGCTGGACGGCAATCGCACCACGGGTTTTCAGTGGTTGCTGATCGATCAGACCGGGGGCATTCTCGAGGCGATCGGTGAGGCCCCGCGTTACGAACAGACTGCCGACTCGGCTGGTCTACTGGGTGCGGGCGGAACGGAAAACTGGCTGTTTCAGCCCGTGCGGCGGGGTGAGGGACTGCTCCGCTTCGAATATCGAAGACCCTGGGAAAACGGGCGGGAAGCGGTACGGTCCGCCGTGTTCAATGTCCGGGTCCAGTAATCGGCGGGCAAGCGGATGTGATCAACCCCCCGTTTTCGCTTCGTGATGAAAACGGGGGATTGAACTATCGTCGCGTATCAGGCGAAGCGGGCGCCTTTCTTGGCGGCGATGCGCATCCTGAGCGCGTTCAGCTTGATGAAACCTTCGGCGTCCTTCTGGTTGTAGGCGCCCTTGTCGTCCTCGAAGGTGGCGATGTTCATGTCGAACAGGCTGTTGGACTCCGACCGGCGGCCGACGACGGCGACGTTCCCCTTGTAGAGCTTGACCCGCACGTCGCCATTCACCGTGACCTGGGAGGCGTCGATCATCTCCTGCAGCAGGAGACGCTCGGGGCTCCACCAATAGCCGTTGTAAATCAGGCTGGCGTAACGAGGCATCAACTCGTCCTTGAGATGCGCCACCTCGCGGTCCAGCGTCAGGGATTCGATGGCGCGGTGCGCCTTGAGCATGATGGCGCCGCCGGGTGTCTCGTAGCAGCCGCGAGACTTCATGCCGACGTAACGGTTTTCGACGATATCCAGCCGGCCGATGCCATTGGCGCCCCCCAGTTCGTTCAGTTTGGCAAGGACCTGGGCCGGGGTCAGCCGCACGCCATCGATCGCCACGATATCGCCGGATTCATAGCTGAGTTCGATGTAGGTCGGATGATCGGGCGCGACCTCCGGTGACACACTCCAGCGCCACATATCCTCTTCGGGTTCGGCCCACGGGTCCTCCAGGATGCCGCCCTCGTAGGAAATGTGCAGCAGGTTGGCATCCATGGAATAGGGGGACGCCTTACCGCGCTTCATCTCGATCGGAATGCCATGCCGCTCCGCATAGGCCAGCAGGGTTTCGCGCGAAGTCAGGTCCCATTCGCGCCAGGGTGCGATGACCTTGATATCCGGCTTGAGCGCATAGGCGCCCAGTTCAAAGCGTACCTGGTCGTTGCCTTTGCCGGTCGCGCCGTGGCAGATGGCGTCGCAACCGGTTTCGTTGACGATGTCGATCAGGCGCTTGGCAATCAGCGGGCGGGCAATCGAGGTTCCCAGCAGATATTCGCCCTCGTAGATCGTATTGGCCCGGAACATCGGGTAGACGAAATCACGCACGAACTCCTCGGTGAGGTCATCGATGTAGATTTCCTGGATGCCCATGGCCAGGGCCTTGGCCCGCGCCGGCTCCACCTCCTCGCCTTGTCCGATGTCGGCCGTGAAGGTCACGATCTCGCAGTGGTAGGTTTCGCGCAGCCATTGCAGGATGACGGAGGTATCGAGGCCGCCGGAATAAGCCAGGGCGACTTTCTTGACAGGGGAGTTGGACATGGAGCTTTCCCTAAGTGTTAAATCAAAGGCCGAATTATAAGCGCTGACAGGCGCTTCCGGCAGGCTGGTCAACAGATCGTCGCCCGTTCGGGCCGGCGGGGGAGTGGCGGGAATCAGAGGAGCGGAGGTCGCATTGGTTGGACACACATTTCCGAGGCAAGGACTTTATGTCATCACGCGTGAGTGCTTTGGGGCCGGGCAGGCAGTTCTGGATGAGGTGGAAGCCGCCATTCGGGGCGGGGCGGGGGTCGTTCAGTATCGGGTTAAACATCCTGTTGCCCCCCTGGTGGAAGCGAGCGCCCTGCTGGCGCTCTGCCGGCGGGCGGGGATTCCGCTGATCATTAACGACGACATCGAACTGGCGGCCGCCATTGGCGCGGACGGGGTTCACCTGGGTCGGGAGGACGATTCCATCCAGGCGGCCCGGCGCCGCCTGGGCAAGAAGGCCTTCATCGGCGTTTCCTGCTATGACGACGTGGAACGAGCGGTCAGGGCGGAGCGGGAAGGGGCGGATTATGTGGCCTTTGGCCGGTTTTTTCCTTCCCAAACCAAACCCCATGCGCCCTGTGCGCGGCTTTCGACGCTGTGTCTGGCCAAGCAAAGACTCATGGTCCCCATTGTCGCCATCGGGGGTATTACGGTGGATAACGCGGCAGCGCTACTGGCGGCGGGGGCCGACTGGCTGGCGGTGATCGAAGGTGTGTTTGGCGGCGGCGAGCCGGAACGCGCGGCGCGCGCGTTCCGTAATCTGTGGCCGGCCGAGCCGCCGCCTGAGTCTGCTTAGTCCCAGCTCAGTGCGCCGCCAGTCTGGTATTCGGTGACGCGGGTCTCGAAGAAGTTTTTTTCCTTCTTGAGGTCGAGAATTTCGCTCATCCAGGGGAAAGGGTTCTGGGCGGCGGGATACTGTTCCGCCAGGCCGATCTGACTGCAGCGCCGGTTCGCGATGTATTTCAGATATTCCTCGAACATATTGGCGTTCAGGCCGAGTACCCCTCTGGGCATGGTGTCGTGGGCATACTGGATTTCGATGTCCACCGCCTCGGTGATCAACCGGATGATTTCCCGATGGAAGGCTGCGCTCCACAGGTGCGGATTCTCGATCTTGATCTGGTTGATGACGTCGATGCCGAAATTCATGTGCATCGATTCATCCCGCAGGATGTACTGAAACTGCTCGGCGGTGCCGGTCATCTTGTTGCGCCGACCCATCGAAAGAATCTGGGTAAAGCCGACGTAGAAGAAAATACCCTCGAAGATCACGTAGAAGGCGATCAGATCGCGCAGCAAGCGCTGATCGGCTTCCGGTGTGCCGGTAAAGAAGGTCGGATCGCCCAGCGATTGGGTGAAGGGCAGGGCCCATTCGGCCTTGCGCGCCACGGCGGGCAATTCGCGGTACATGTTGAAGACCTCGCCTTCGTCCATACCCAGGGATTCAACGACATATTGATAGGCGTGCGTGTGGAGGGCTTCTTCGAAGGCTTGACGGAGCAGGTACTGGCGGCATTCCGGATTGGTGATGTGGCGGTAAACGGCCAGCACCAAGTTGTTCGCCACCAGTGAATCGGCCGTCGAGAAGAACCCCAGATTGCGCTTGATGATCATACGCTCGTCTTCTGTCAGCCCGTCCTGGCTTTTCCACAGGGCGATGTCGGCGTTCATGTTGATTTCCTGCGGCATCCAGTGATTGGCGCAGGCATCGAGGTACTTCTGCCAGGCCCAGCGATACTTGAATGGCACGAGCTGATTGAGATCGGCGCGGCAATTGATGATCTTTTTGTCATCGACCTGGATGCGCCGGGCACCCATTTCGATATTTTCCAGGCCGGTCGCCCCCTGGTGTGTGGTGGGCTGGGTCATGACCCTATCCGGCTTTTCCAATGGGAAGGCCGCTTTCGGGATTTCGATGGGCTCCACTGTAAAAGGCGGTGGGGGAGGGGGGCAGGGCCTGGTTGGAGCCTTCAATCCCTCTAGCGGGTCATCCCAGTTCAGCATGGTCCGTTCTCCTGGTGGTGGTTGATCAAGTACAGTGGACTGACAGCGTTTCCAGAACAGGATCCGAGTCAGAGGCCCATATATTGTGCCTGACAGCTCCTGAAATACAAGATATGGTATCCGTGCTTCCTGTGTCTCAGGTTAAAACTTCCCAGTATTCAAGTTCTTAGCCGCAAGCATTAGGGTTCCGGGAGCCCTCGAATGGACCACAGGGTAGTCACCAGCTTCCAGGTTCACCACCAGACCGGCAAGAACCGGTCTCTGCGCCCGTTGTATCGCAGGCTGGGTTGAGGGCCGTGATCACCGCCTGCCGCGTCGGGTTACGTCGGGAGGCCTCGGGAGACAGTGATGTGGTGTCGATTAAGGTTCGTCCCGTCATTCCGCACCCCTCATACCGAATTGGCCTATAACTCGACCTAGCGACTCCCGGGGGGGAGTGAACGATGACTTCCGGAACGGGGAATGGCTGAATCTGGCCGTGAAACTCCAAACGTTCGCCGCCGCTGTGTTAAATCCCACAGTCATGCGGCATATCCTGCATCCCGTTACGGTCTCGGGGGCGATCACCTGGCCGGTCTATCGATGATTCGTGCTTTTCATGGATGGCACGGAGCATGCAGTAATGTCTGTCGAGCTGAGAGGCTTTGCATGAAAGCCCTCTCCGTTCCAGTGCTCCGTGAAGTTTTGCGCCTCCTCTGGAGGCGCTTTTTTTACACGTTCAACACTTCCCGGGGAAACATCAGCATGGCGACAAGCCCGATGGATGCCAGGGCGGGTGCATGGCGCGAATTTGATCTTGACAAGCCTTGATGGGTGGGAGTAGGGCCCGGCGCAATACCCCCTCAGGAGAGCCATCATGTCGTCTCACCGCCTTCCACACAGGTCCACGTTTGCCCTCGCGTTGGCCGCGCTGCTTGCTTAGGTCGGGGCCTCGGCCGCCGGGAAGCTAGCCTTCGCGCCCGCGTCGCTCGATTTCGGCGCCAATGCCTTGGGCGAAATCAAGAATCTAACCGCCACTCTCAAGAACGGCACAACGGCGGCTATCGTGCTGAACGCCGCCACGCTCGCCGACAATCCCGGCGGCTATGTCATCGCCAGCACTACCTGCGGCGCGACGTTGGCGGCGGGGCAAAGCTGCAAGTAGACCCTGCTCTATACGGCCAAGACGCTCCAACTCGCCGCCGCCCGGCTGGAACTGACCACGCTGGACCCGGCCTTCCCCCTGCTCAAGCTGCCTCTGCAAGCCAACCGCTATCCGGCGCTCAACGACACCGGCATTACCCGCTGTAGCAATGCCTATCAGGACGGGCTGACCCGCCCGGTCCCCGACTTTCCCGAGCAGGACGCCCTATTCGGCCGCGACAAGACGCGCAACGTCGCCAGCAACGGCAGGGCTGGTTTCAACTACACCAAGCTGGACAGCCAGGGCAAGGACCTGCCCGCCAGCGCCAAATCCTGGGACTGCGTGCGCGACAATGTGACCGGTCTGGTGTGGGAAAAGAAGCCCAAGGGGGATAAATGGTACGGCAACCAGGGCCTCCACGACGCCGATGATGAGTACAGTTGGGGGAGCACCGATGCCGACAATAATGGTGGTGATCCGGGCTACCCCAACGAGGGCAATGCCTGCTTCGGTGCAAAGGCAGGCCAGCCGGTCACGTGGTGCAACACCGAGGCCTTTGTCAAACGCGTGAACGCGGCCGGTTGGTGCGGTTTCACCGATTGGCGGCTGCCCGATCGCTTCGAACTGGTCGGCCTGGCGGACTTGAGTGTTGACGAACATCCGGGTCCCGCCATCGACACCGGCTACTTCCCCGATGTGAAAGTGACCGTTTATTGGACATCCTCACCCCGTGCCAGTACTCATGCTTGGTATGTCTTTTTCGGAGGTGGCATGTCCTTGTTGGGATACCGCACTGCGTCCGTCGGGGTGTGGTTGGTGCGTGGCGGCCACTGATTGGGCTTGTTTAACCGCTATCGCGCGTGGCGCACATGAGCCAGAAGTCGGCCACCTTGGTGGGTAAGGGTCCGGCTGAGGGCGCTGAGCGAGGCGGCCAAGCCCGGTTGGGCCCATTATCAAAATGCACCCTGGGCAGCGAATTGAGGCGGCAGGCGATGACCATGCAGCGCTGGCTGGTAGGGGCCTTCTCCGCCGGCTTAATGTCCATTTCCATTGCTTCGACAGGAGATCACAGATGAATTCACATTTCGCTATTGCGCTGGCGCTGGCCAGCGCCCTTGCCGCGCCCGCCCTCCTGGCGCAAACCTGTTATCCCAACATTCGCCGCAGCGCGCCGGACGTGCGCTATATCGTCAACGCCCGTCAGGGGACAGTACTGGACAAGCAAACGGGTTTGACCTGGAAGCGCTGTGTCGAGGGCCAGTCGGGCGCCGATTGTGGCGCCAACCCCCTACGATTGAACTGGGGCGCCGCCCTGAGCCAGGCCGCCGCCAGCACCTTTGCCGGCTACAAGGACTGGCGGCTGCCTAATGGCAAGGAACTGCAAAGTCTGGTGGAGGTGGCTTGTGAAAATCCGGCCCTCAACGCCACCGTGTTTCCGAACGATCCGTCGTATTGGGTGTGGGCGTCCTCGCCCTATGCCTACAGCGCGAACGATGCCTGGGATGTCTACTTTGGCTACGGCCATTCCAACTACAGCAACCGCAGCAGCAACTACGCGGTGCGGTTGGTGCGCGGCGGTCAGTGATTGTGGATTTTGACTGAAGGTAGACAGACGATAGCAGGGGCAGCAGGCAGGGTGTTTCTTTGCCTGTTGCCTACGCTTCTCCGCTGGCGGTCAAGGGTGCTGCATAATATGAAACACATTGATGTTATTGCCCTATCTCGCGGCAGAAGCCCGGGTAAAACGCCTTGAGCGGGAAAACCGCCGGTCTGGCTACTGGGGAGGGGCGAGCGCCTTCCCGTTCCCGATCGGGGGATTGCCAGGAGGGTGGCGCGAAATAAGAACGGCGGGTTGATCCTGAAAACCAGAAGAGGTCGAGCGCCCTCCGCGAATGTTCGGCGGCGCGAGTCAGGGGATGGACCAAGCTGGTTCCGTGCCAACATCCATCGCGGTAACGTGTTCATTGAACATCAACATGCCCACCATCAGCATGTTTTTCGGCATCCTTTCCCGATTGATCCCTTACGTTGAGGTGCGGCATGGAACGTGTCATTCGTGTCTCGCCCCGGGACGATTACACGCTGGAGCTTTGGTTCAGGACGGGGGAGGTGGGTTCAATGGGTTGATCACGTTGGTAGCACGGGCGTTGGTTCAATGCCGCCAGGCGCGGGCGCCGTTGGCTGAGCGGAGTCGAAGCCAACGGCGCCCAAGCCGGTGGTCGGTTCGCTTCGACTCCGCTCAGCGAACGGTGGGCTGGATGGACAGACCCGCGGGGTTGGGGCGACCCATCATTCCGACCCACCTCCAGCACGGGGGATCATCGCCTGTTCGATATGACCCCTTACCTGGATTGGAGTATATTTACCTAACTGAAGTATCTGACGCACTTCAAACGCGCCTACGTCGCCTTTGATACGGTCTGCTGGCCGGATAACCTGGATATTGCACCCGAAACCCTTTTCGACCGGTTCACCCCGTTGGGGTAGAGAATTCATTCTTAGCGCGGGGCGCTGATAGTAGGCGTTGGGCGTCTTGGTTCAATAGTGGAATCTAAGCTGCGCTATTTCCAGCGCATTTTTTTCGACGCGATAGACCATGCGGTGCTCATCCGTGATCCGTCGTGACCAAAAGCCCGATAGCGCGTGCTTCAATGCTTCGGGTTTGCCCACGCCACTGAATGGCTCGCGTTGCGTCTCCTGGATCAGTTTGTTGATCCGTTCCACCATGCGCTTATCTTGCTTTTGCCAAAAGAGATAGTCTTCCCATGCTTGGTCAGCGAAGATCAGCCTCACTTGGCCAGATTCCGCTCAACGCCTTTGCCAGCGTTCAGTTGTGCCACGGCCGAAAGAAGCCGTTGGGCATTCGCAGGGGTGCGCAACAGGTAGGCGGTTTCTTCAAGCGCCTTGTAGTCTTCGAGCGAAAGCATCACAACGGACTGTTGGCCGTTGCGGGTAATGATCAAAGCCTCGTGATCGTTGCAAACCCGATCCATTGCACTGGCGAGGTTTGCGCGAACGGTGGTATAGGTCATTGCGTCCATGGTCGACTCCTGAACTGTACATGGTACTGTACATTGCCGGAAGCCGGGTGTCCAGCACCGCCAGGATGACGCCCAACCCCTGTTTCAGCGCTTCATCATGTCGAAGAATTCCTGATTGGTGCGGGTTTCCTTGAGCTTGCCGATCAGGAATTCGCTCGCCGCCATTTCGTCCATGGGCTGGAGAATCTTGCGCAGGATCCAGCATTTTTGCAGTTCGTCGGCCGGCACCAGATATTCCTCGCGGCGGGTGCCGGAACGATTGATGTTGATGGCCGGATAGATGCGCTTTTCGGCGATCTTGCGCTCCAGATGCAGTTCGTTGTTGCCGGTGCCCTTGAATTCCTCGTAGATCACTTCGTCCATGCGCGAACCGGTGTCGATCAGCGCGGTGGCGATGATGGTCAGGCTGCCGCCTTCCTCGATGTTGCGGGCCGCGCCGAAGAAGCGCTTGGGCCGCTCCAGGGCGTTGGCGTCGACGCCGCCGGTGAGAATCTTGCCGGAAGCCGGCTGCACGGTGTTGTAGGCGCGGGCCAGGCGGGTGATGGAGTCCAGCAGGATGACGACATCCCGTTTGTGTTCGACGAGGCGCTTGGCCTTCTCGATGATCATCTCGGCGACCTGGACATGCCGCGTGGGGGGTTCGTCGAAAGTGCTGGAAACGACTTCCCCCTTGACGCTGCGCTGCATCTCGGTGACTTCCTCGGGCCGCTCGTCGATCAGCAGCACGATGAGGTAGCACTCCGGGTAATTCTCGGCGATCGAATGCGCAATGTGCTGCAGGATCATGGTCTTGCCGGCTTTGGGCGGCGAGACGATGAGGCCGCGCTGGCCTTTGCCGATCGGGGCCACCAGATCCATGATGCGGGCGGTCAGGTCTTCGGTCGTGCCGTTGCCGATTTCCAGTTGCAGCCGCGACTTGGGGAACAGCGGCGTGAGATTCGAAAACAGGATTTTGTGCTTGGCGTTTTCCGGCGGCTCGTAGTTGATCTGCTCCACCTTGAGCATTGCAAAGTAACGCTCACCCTCCTTGGGGGGCCTGATCTTGCCGGAAATGGTATCGCCGGTGCGCAGGCTGAAACGGCGGATTTGGCTGGGCGAGACGTAGATATCGTCCGGGCCCGCCAGGAATGAGGTATCGGCGCAGCGCAGAAAGCCGTAACCGTCCGACAGAATTTCCAGAACCCCATCGCCGTAAATATCCTCGCCCACTTTGGATTGTTTCTTGAGGATCGAGAAAATCAGATCCTGTTTTCGAGTTCGGGCGACGCCCTCTATTTCCAGGGCTTCGGCAATTTCAATGAGTTCGGCGACGGGCTTGCGCTTGAGGTCAGTCAGGTTCATGGCTGAGGAAAGGGTGTCAGGAGGTAATGGATGGGTACTCCAATCGGGATCCCGCCGATGGCAGTGAATTATGCAATTACTGAAAGTGTGGCCGCGGGGAAGCGACGGGGATCGGATGCAGTTGAATCTGGAGGGTCAGGGTCTGTGAAGTGGTGGGCAACGGGGAAGCCTGCCGCGCTTCAGGCGGCAGGCAAACGACGGGCTTAGAGATTGGTGTCGAGGAAAGTGGTGAGCTGTGATTTCGCCAGCGCACCCACCTTGGTGGCGTGAACTTCACCCTCCTTGAACAGAATGAGGGTCGGGATTCCCCGCACGCCATAGCGCTGGGGGGTTTCCGGATTGTTGTCGATGTTGACCTTGGCGACGATCAATCTGCCGGCGTAATCCACGGCGACATCCTCGAGTATGGGGGCGATCATTTTGCAGGGGCCACACCATTCCGCCCAAAAATCGACGAGAACGGGGGTGGCGGACTTCAATACTTTCGTTTCAAATTCGGCATCGCTGATTTGCAGGATGTGTTCACTCACGGGCTTCTCCGCATGTAGGCAAATAGAGGACTTCAAGTGGGAAAGGGGGGCCAAGGCTCGGCCGGAAGATTTGAGTATTCACTCACTGATCCACAATTTCAGCCTAAAGGGAGATGAATTGCAAGTCTTTTGAAGTCCGACGAGGAATTCCGGGTTTTCCCAGGGGCAGTCGCTCCTCAAAATGCTTCCAGCAAGCGCCGCTCGCCCAGGGCGCGCATTTGTTTTTCTATCCAATGCTGACGTTTCAGGGCGTGGGCCGAGGGTTGGTCCACGTTCAGGCGCTTCGGATTGGGGAGCACGGCGGCCAGCAGCGCGGCCTCCCGGGTATCGAGCCGGGAGGCGGGTTTGCCGAAATAGGTTTGCGCGGCCGCGCCCACGCCGTACACGCCTTCTCCAAATTCGGCGATGTTCAAATAGATCTCCAGAATGCGCCGCTTGGGCCAACTCAGTTCGATCAGGAGCGTGAAATAGGCTTCCAACCCTTTTCTCAGATAGCTTCTGCCGGGGTACAGGAAGAGATTCTTGGCGGTTTGTTGCGTGATGGTGCTGCCGCCGCGGGTCGTGTTTTCCTCAAGGTTATGCTCCATGGCGTCTTCGATGGCCTTGAGATCGAAGCCATGGTGATCGGGAAAATGCTGATCCTCCGCCGCGACCACGGCAAGTTTTACCGGTGTTGCAATGGCCGACCAGGAGACCCACTCATAATCGATGGCGTAGTGCCAATGACCCTGAGTCCAGGCATGGGCGCGGTCGAGCAGCATGAACATGCTGGTGGGAGGGTTGACCCAGCGCAGGATCAAAACCGGCGTCACGCTGAGGAGAAACAGGACAGTGGCCAAACGCCGGATGAGCGCGGGCAGCCCGCTCCGCGATGGCTTGGATGGCGGGGTAGGCGTGTGTTTGTCTGGCGCTTTAGGAGTATCGGAGCGGCGTTTGCTGAAGTCCTTGGGGACTTTCGAATGCTGCGCGGGATGATCCATGCTGATCGTATGGATAACCGGACGGCTGAAAAAAGCCGGGTGGCCCGAGCCACCCGGCTTTGCGGGGGGTGAAGCTGACGGCTTACAGGATGTTCAGCGCGTTCAGGTCGGCATAGGCTTCCTGGAGACGCTCCACCATGCTGACCTGGCCGGCGCGCAGCCAGACGCGCGGGTCGTAGAACTTCTTGTTGGGCTTGTCCTCGCCCTCGGGGTTGCCGATCTGGCCCTGCAGGTAGCCTTCGTTCTTCAGGTAGAACTCACGGACGCCGTTCCAGTAAGCCCACTGGGTATCGGTGTCGATGTTCATCTTGATGACACCGTAGCTGATGGACTCGCGAATTTCAGTCTGGGTGGAGCCGGAGCCGCCGTGGAATACAAAGTCGAGGCTGTTGGCCGGTATGCCGAACTTCTCGGACACATAGGTCTGGGAATCACGCAGGATGGTCGGGGTCAGCTTGACATTGCCTGGCTTGTAAACGCCATGGACGTTGCCGAAGGAGGCGGCGATCGTGAAGTTGGGGCTGATCTTGATCAGATGCTCATAGGCATAGGCGACATCGGCCGGCTGGGTATAGAGCATGGAGTGGTCCATGCCGCTGTTGTCGACGCCGTCTTCCTCGCCGCCGGTGCAGCCCAGTTCGATTTCCAGGGTCATGCCCATCTTCGCCATGCGGGTCAGGTATTGGGCGCAGATCTCGATGTTTTCCTGCAGGCTTTCCTCGGACAGGTCGAGCATGTGCGAACTGAACAGCGGCTTGCCGGTTTCAGCGAAGAACTTTTCGCCGTGATCGAGCAGTCCGTCGATCCAGGGCAGCAATTTCTTGGCGGCGTGGTCAGTGTGCAGGATGGCCGGCACCCCGTAATGTTCCGCGAGCAGATGCACATGACGCGCGCCGGAAACCGCGCCGAGAACCTGGGCCTGCTGTCCTTCGAGTTTCACCCCTTTGCCGGCGACAAACTGCGCACCGCCATTCGATAACTGGATGATGATCGCGGACTTGGCTTTGGCGGCGGCTTCCAGCACGGCGTTGATGGAGTCCGTGCCGATCACATTGACCGCCGGCAGGGCGCATTGGTGTTCCTTGGCGAAGGCGAAGACTTTTTGGACGTCAGCGCCAGTCACAACGCCCGGTTTGACAACGTCTAGAAGTTTTTTTGACATCTCGGAATTCCGTAGTGGCAGGTTTTGGAACGCGGATTCTAGCAGATGATGGGTGTGCAAATCAGCTATGGACTCACCTTCATGTTGACTGAACCGTGCCCGGTGGCCAGAATAAAGGGCTTTACCCCGCTGTTGAATCCTGACCATGCCAGAAGCGTTCTCCCACGATGAGGTGTTGGTCGCTATCCGGAACCTTTCGTTTGGGTGGGGAGAGCGGAAGATCTTTGACAATGTCAGCCTCGATATCCCGCGCGGGAAAGTCACGGCCATCATGGGTCCCAGCGGTACGGGCAAGACCACCTTGCTGAGGCTGATCGGCGGACAGCTTCAGCCTGACGAGGGCTCCATCCTGGTGGATGGCCTCAATGTGCATCGCATCGGCTTGGGCGAACTCTACGAACTGCGCAAGCGGATGGGGATGTTGTTTCAGAGCGGTGCGTTGCTGACCGATATCAGCGTCTACGACAACGTGGCTTTCCCTCTGCGGGAGCATACGCGACTGCCGGAATCGATGATTCGCACCCTGGTACTGATGAAATTGCAAGCCGTGGGGTTGCGCGGCGCCCGGGAACTCATGCCCGGCCAGCTTTCAGGCGGCATGGCGCGGCGGGTGGCTTTGGCCAGGGCCATCGCCCTGGACCCCATGATGCTCATGTACGACGAACCCTTCACGGGTCAGGATCCCATTTCCATGGGTATTCTGGTCAAGCTGATACATGATCTCAACAAGGAACTGGGGCTAACCAGCATTGTTGTCTCCCACGACGTGGTAGAGACCGCTGCAATTGCCGATTACATTTATATGATTTCCGGAGGCAAGATTGTGGGTCAGGGAACGCCGGACGACATCCATGGCTCGGACTCGGCCTGGATTCGCCAGTTCATGGAAGGCGAGCCCGATGGCCCCGTGCCATTCCACTATCCCGCCGAGGACTACGAACGGGATTTGCTGGGGCCTCATGCGCAAGAACCGAATGGTCGGGCGCTCGCCTCCTGACGCCATGCCGATGCCCTATCACCGTTTATCTGTCGATCGATGAACTTCCTGGATTCCATGCGGAACGCCCTGCTTGGCTTGTTGCAAAGGCTGGGGCATGAAACCCTGAAGTCATTGCGGAAGTTGGGGCGCGGCCATGTGTTCCTGGTGCATATCCTCTCGGGCGCCGGGTATCTCGCAAGGCGTCCCCGCCTGCTGATCGGCCAAGTCTTCTCCGTGGGGGTGTTGACCATTTTGCTGATCGCCGTTTCGGGTTTGTTCGTGGGCATGGTGTTGGCCCTGCAGGGCTACAATGTCCTGTCCGATTTCGGGGCGGAGGAGTCGCTGGGCGTGATGGTGGCGGCTTCGCTGGTGCGGGAACTGGGGCCGGTGGTGACGGCATTGCTGTTCTCTGGCCGCGCGGGTTCGGCCTTGACGGCCGAAATCGGGTTGATGAAGACCACCGAACAGTTGTCGGGCATGGAAATGATGGCGGTCGACCCGATCAAGCGGATCGTGGCGCCCCGCTTTTTTGCCGGCCTGCTGTCCATGCCGTTGCTGACGGGGCTCTTCACCGCCGTCGGCGTGATGGGCGGATATTTCGTCGGCGTCGGTTTGCTGGGTGTGGATCAGGGGCCTTTCTGGTCACAGATGCAGGCCCAGATCGACTTTCATGATGATGCGGTCAATGGCTTCATCAAGAGTCTGGTGTTTGGCGTCATCGTGACCTGGATCGCTGTTTTCGAAGGGTACGATGCCATGCCGACCGCCGAAGGCGTGAGTCGAGCGACGACGCGCTCCGTCGTGCATTCGGCGTTTGCCGTGTTGGGATCGGATTTTGTACTCACCGCTTTGATGTTCGGGGATTAAACGATGCAGGCCTCTAGGGTAGTTGAGATATGGGTAGGTCTGTTCGTGGCGATAGGTTTGATCGCCTTGTTTTTTGTGGCGATGCAGGTCAGTAATCTGGGGGAATTCCATACGGCTGAAGGCAGTTACATCGTCAGGGCGCATTTCAACAATATCGGTGGCTTGCGGGTGCGCGCCCCGGTCTCCATGGCGGGCGTCACGGTTGGGCGGGTGGAGCATATCGGCTTCGACGAGCAGAAATATGAGGCCGTGGTTGAGATGCGAATAGATCCGGCCTACAAAACCTTACCCGAGGATACCAGTGCCAGCATTTTGACCGCGGGTCTGCTGGGCGAACAATATGTGGGACTGTCGGCTGGAGGATCGGAAGAGTATCTCCAGGATGGCGACGAGATCGAACTGACCCAGTCCGCCATGATTCTGGAGCAATTGATCAGCCGGCTCCTGTTCAACAAGGCTGAGGAAGGCAAGAAAACCGAAAACGCGGTACCGCCGCCTTCCCCGCTATCGACCCCTGCGGTTCAGTCCGACCAGCCGGCCGCCGTCAAGGTCGCCAGCGCATCATCGAAAGGTAATGTCAAAGCCGCCGAACCCGAGGTGCGGAAGCTGAAGAAATCCTCGTCGACCGCCCCGAATAAGCCCAAATCCAAGGCTGCGGCGGCGCATGATCACCGATCCGCTGGTCATGGCGCGGAATCCAGACCGAAGACCGCGCGCCCGAACTAGCCCGTCAAGAACATTATGGGGAGGGAATGCCCGGTGGATTTTTCCATCACGGAGAATCAGGAAGGTTTTCAACTGCACGGGGAAATGACTTTTTCCACGGCATTAACGGCCCTGAAATTTTTGGCACCCTGCCTCCGCCAGCCTAAAACGCGCTTCGATCTGACCGGGGTGCTCAAGGCGGACAGCGCCGGTGTCGGGCTGTTGGTCGAATGGAAGCGCATCGCCATCCAGGCGGGGTGCGAGCTGCGCTATACCGGCGTGCCGGAATCATTGCGGGCCATGATCCGGGTCGGCGGAATTCAGGGGCTGTTGCCCATCGAGGGTGATCAAGGCTAAAGCAGCCGCACTGCCGCCTTATTTGAACCGAAACAAGAAATTTATAGAAGAGAGACTGGAATGGACAAGCTCATGATCACCGGCGGAATACCGCTCAATGGCGAACTCCGCATTTCGGGCGCTAAAAATGCCGCGCTGCCGATACTGGCGGCGACCCTGCTTTCCGAAACCCCGGTGACAGTGGGTAATGTTCCGCATCTGTTGGACATCACCACCACCATGGAACTCCTGGGACGCATGGGGATTGGCCTGACCGTGGACGAAAAGCTCAGCATAGAAGTGGACACGCGAAGCATTCAGAGCTTCATGGCGCCTTATGACTTGGTCAAGACCATGCGCGCGTCCATTCTGGTGCTGGGTCCCCTGGTCGCGCGCTTCGGCCAGGCCGAGGTGTCATTGCCGGGGGGTTGCGCCATAGGCGGTCGTCCCGTCAATCTTCATTTGCAGGGTCTGGCGCAAATGGGCGCCGAAATCAGCGTCAGGAACGGCTACATCCATGCCAGCGCGCAGCGCCTCAAGGGCTGTCGCCTGGTGCTGGATCTCGTCACCGTGACGGGTACGGAAAACCTGATGATGGCGGCCACGTTGGCCGAGGGCACGACCATTATCGAAAATGCCGCCCGAGAGCCCGAAGTGGTGGATCTGGCGAACTTTCTGAACATGATGGGCGCGAAAATCCACGGGGCCGGAACGGATATCATCGAAATCGAAGGGGTCGACGCCCTGTCGGCCGATGGCCAACTCTATCGGGTCATGCCGGACCGTATCGAGGCCGGCACCTACCTGGTGGCGGCGGCCATGACGGGCGGCAAGGTCAAACTGAAGGACGTACGGTCGGACATCATGGACGCCGTGCTGCAAAAGCTGCGCGAGACGGGCGCCCGCATCGCCTGCACCGAGGACACCATCGAACTCGACATGGGAGGGCTGCGCCCGCATGCGGTGTCCTTGCGCACAGCGCCCTACCCGGCGTTTCCAACGGACATGCAGGCGCAGTTCATGGCTCTCAACGCCGTTGCGGATGGTGTGGCCGTGATTACCGAGACCATCTTCGAGAATCGGTTCATGCATGTGCAGGAAATGCAGCGCATGGGGGCCGATATCACCGTGGAATCCAATACCGCCATCGTCCGCGGCAAGCCCAGCCTCAATGCCGCGCCCGTGATGGCCACCGACCTGCGTGCTTCCGCCAGCCTGGTGCTCGCGGCACTGGTGGCGGAAGGTCAGACGGTCGTGGACCGGATTTATCACATAGATCGGGGTTACGAATGCATCGAGGAAAAACTCTCGCAACTCGGCGCCGAAATCCGGCGCGTACCCCAATAGGCGAGGAAAGGCCGTGCTGACCCTGGCCCTCTCGAAGGGAAGAATCTACGATGAGGCGGTGGCGCTGCTCGATCGGATTGGCATCCAACCCACCGTTGACCCGGACAAGAGCCGCAAACTGGTCTTGCCCTCCAATCGCGAGGGCTTGCAATTCCTGATCATCCGCGCCAGCGATGTACCTACCTACGTCGAATATGGAGCGGCCGACCTGGGCATCGCGGGCAAGGATGTACTGGCGGAATATGACACGTCAGGGCTCTATGAACCCCTGGATCTGGGTATTGCAAAATGCCGCCTGATGACTGCCGGGCCGCCCGGCATGTCTTTCAAGCCCGGCAGTCGACCGCGTGTCGCCACGAAATACGTCAAGACGGCCCATCGTTATTTCGCCAGCAAGGGCATTCAGGCCGAGATCATCAAGCTTTACGGTTCCATGGAGCTGGCCCCCCTGGTGGGCCTGGCCGATTGCATCGTCGATGTCGTCGACACGGGCAAGACGCTCAAAGCCAATGGCCTTGAGCCCCAAGACCTGATCATGGACGTCAGTAGCCGTCTGATTCTCAACAAGGCCGCCATGAAGATGAAGCATGCCGATGTCAAACACTTTATCGATGAGCTGAAAGCCGCCCTGGGCAGGAGTTAAGTCATGATCGATTGCCGTTTGCGGCGTCTCGACGCCAGTCATCCCGAGTTCGATGCCCAATTGGGGGATTTGCTCGCCTGGAATGAGTCCGTTGATGCCGATATTCACCAGCGGGTGGGCGCCATTATCGAGGAAGTGCGCCGACGAGGGGACGATGCCCTGATCGAATTCACCCGTCGGTTCGATCGCTACGAAGCTTCCAGCCCGGCTGAACTCGAGCTTTCCCGGGAGGCCATGCGGTCGGCATGGGAGTCACTGACACCCGAGATGGCAAAGGCCCTGGAGTTGGCGGCACAACGCATACGGGTCCATGCCGAGCGCCAGAAACTGGAATCCTGGACTTACACGGAATCGGACGGGACCGTGCTGGGTCAGCAAGTGAAACCGCTGGATCGGGTCGGCATTTATGTGCCTGGAGGCAAGGCCGCCTATCCCTCCTCCGTACTGATGAATGCCATACCGGCGCAAAACGCCGGGGTGGACGAAATCATCATGGTGACGCCCACCCCGGACGGAGAAGTGAATGCCCTGGTGCTGGCCGCGGCCTATCTGGCCGGCGTCACGCGCGTGTTCAGGGTCGGGGGTGCGCAAGCGGTCGCGGCGCTGGCCTATGGCACACAGACGTTGCCCAGCGTGGACAAGATTGTCGGTCCGGGAAACATCTATGTGGCCACGGCCAAGAAACTGGTATTCGGCCGCGTGGGAATCGACATGGTGGCGGGACCCTCCGAAATTCTGGTGATCTGCGATGGGATGACAGATCCCGATTGGATTGCCATGGATCTCTTTTCGCAGGCGGAACATGACGAGGATGCGCAGGCCATCCTGATCTCCCCTGATTCAACCTTCCTGGATGCCGTCGATGCTAGCATTCGCCGTCTCCTGCCAACCATGGAGCGCGCCGAGGTGATCCGCGCCTCCCTCGGCGGCCGCGGCGCACTCATCCTGGTGCCGGACATCGCCGTGGCGGCCAGTGTTGCCAACCGCATCGCCCCGGAACACCTGGAGCTATCCGTGAGTGACCCCGCGGCGCTGGTGCAACATATCCGGCACGCGGGCGCCATCTTCATGGGGCGTCACACCGCCGAGGCGCTGGGTGATTATTGCGCGGGTCCCAACCATGTCCTGCCCACATCCGGGACGGCAAGATTTTCCTCTCCGCTGGGCGTCTACGACTTTCAGAAACGGTCGAGTCTGATTCACTGTTCACCTCAGGGCTCCGACTGGCTGGGGAAAAGCGCCTCGATCCTCGCCCGCGGCGAAGGGTTGACGGCCCATGCACGCTCGGCGGAGTATCGTTGTGCGAAGTCCGATGACTGACACACTTGGCGCCATGATGGATGTGTTGCGGCCGGAAGTCGCCCAGCTCTCCGCCTACCCTGTGCCCGACTCCCGTGGCTACATCAAACTCGATGCGATGGAAAACCCCTATCCCTGGCCTCCCCTGGCGGTTGAGCAGTGGCTGGAAAAACTTCGGGACGTCCAGCCCAATCGATACCCGGACCCCGCCTGTTTGGGGCTGAAAGCAGGGTTGAAACGGGCTAATCAGGTTCCCGAGGACGCGGAGCTGCTGCTGGGCAACGGGTCCGATGAGATCATTCAGATTCTCCTGATGGCGCTGAAACCTGGCTCCGTGGTGCTGGCGCCTGAACCGACTTTCGTCATGTATCGGCAGATCAGCCGCGGCCTGGCGTTACCCTTTGTTGGCGTGCCCTTGCGCGAGGACGATTTTTCCCTGGATGTGGGTTCCGTCCTGGAAGCCATTCACAGGCATCGCCCCGCGATTGTTTTTCTGGCTTATCCCAACAATCCCACCGGAAATCTGTTCGAGGCATCCGCGGTGGAGCGCATCCTGGCGGCCGCGCCAGGGTTGGTCGTCATTGATGAGGCCTACGCTCCCTATGCCGATGCCAGTTTTATGGGACAGGTGGGACAGCACGACAACCTTCTGGTGATGCGCACACTCTCCAAGTTGGGGCTGGCGGGTCTCAGGCTGGGGTTCATGGCCGGGCCACCGCCATGGATTCGTGAATTCGACAAATTACGGCTCCCCTACAACATCAATGTCCTGACCCAGGTCAGCGCTCAATTTGCGCTGGAACATGAGGCGATTTTCGCGGAGCAGGTCGGGGCGATATTGCGGGATAGGGATCTGTTGCAGAGTGCGCTCGTCGCGTTGCCGTCCGTGCGCGTGTACGAAAGCAAAGCCAATTTCATCCCCCTACGCCTGTTGCGGCATGATGCCAATGGCATATTCACAAAGCTCAAGTCCTCGGGCATTCTGATCAAGAATCTTCATTCCAACGGCGGGCTATTGAGTCAATGTCTTAGGGTGACCGTGGGGACACCTGAAGAAAATCAGCAATTTATAGAGATATTCACACGGATGCTCAACGCGGAATGATCGCCAACCCGGTGCTTCTGGAGGCAGGCTGTTGCTGCCGGAGACATGCGTATGGATTTAATCACTTTGAACCTTTCCGGTTGGCGGGCGGGGTGGTGATGGCTGTTTCCGATGGCGTGGGCGGGTGCATGAAGTGGTTTTGCTTGACCCTAGCGGCGTTCTCCCAACC
>Ga0194127_10001939_pt1 | contig 29123 bp, 27 predicted proteins | sample TA2KigC100mmetaG_FD_148624 | JGI IMG/M metagenome (GOLD analysis project Ga0194127, IMG submission 148624) | Freshwater microbial communities from Lake Tanganyika, Tanzania - TA2015036 Kigoma Deep Cast 100m | ecosystem: Environmental > Aquatic > Freshwater > Lake | place: Tanzania: Lake...
AAAGGAACTCTCCTTCATTAACTCGAGATCCTACGGGCCTGGCCGGTACGACACCGTATATGAGGAGCAGGGGATCGATTACCCGTATGGTTTCGTTCGCTGGACGGAAGGCAGGAATTTTCAGGCTGTGGTTGACCTGATGGCGGAGGGAAAGTTAAACGTGGCCCCGCTCATCACCCATCGTGTTCCGATTCAAAAGGCTCCACAGGCATATGAAATCATTACTGGGAAGAGGAAGGAATCCTTCCTGGGGGTGCTGATCACGTATCCCGGAGTGCGGAAAAAAGAGGAAGGCAAGCTGCTCATTTCCTCCGGACTTCGCCGTCCATCCGCCTCGGTCCAATTGGGAGTGCTGGGTGCAGGTTTGTATGCCAATGCCACCCTTTTGCCCATCCTGCACAAAGGCAGGGATCTTGAGCTGGTTGGCATTGCCTCGGCTGGCGGTGTACACGCCAAGCTTTCCGGGGCAAAATACGGCTTTAAGTACGCCACCTCCTCGGATGAGGAGATCCTCCGCGATCGCGGGATCAACGCCGTGGCCATTCTCACACGCCACGATACCCATGCGGATCTGGCAATACGCGCGTTGAAGGCTGGGAAGCATGTCTTTCTCGAGAAACCGCTGGCGATTGATTCAAAGCAGCTTGATCGGGTGGTCAGGGCGATGAAATCCAGCCGCACCTTGCTGACTGTGGGATTTAATCGCAGGTTTTCCCCTCATGCCCGATTGCTTGCGAAGTTCCTGCAGGACAGGGTGGAACCGCTGCATGTGCACTACCGAATAAACGCCGGTTATCTCCCTCCAACTCACTGGACCCAGCAGGAAAAGATCGGCGGTGGCCGCATCATTGGGGAAGCCTGTCATTTCGTGGACTTTCTCACCTTCCTTGCCGGGGGTGCTCCGACGTCTGTCATGGCACATGCCCTGCCGGATGAGGACAAATATCACGAAGACAATGTCTCGATGACCTTTACCTTCCCCGAGGGCTCGGTCGGTGTTGTAGATTACCTTGCCAATGGGGATAGATCTTTCCCTAAAGAACGCGTGGAGGTGTTTTGCGGCGGCCGGATCGCGGTGCTGGATGATTTTGTCTCCCTGCAAACCATCGAGAATGGAAGGAAAAAAGTGTACCGGGCGGCGCAGGACAAAGGATGGAAGGATGAGATCGCTGCCTTTGTACAGTCGATTCGGGAGGGAGGGGATCCGCCGATTCCCTATGAGCAGTTGATCGGGGTGACGCGAGCCACGTTCGCAGCTGTGGAGTCACTTCGGAAAAATTCGCCGAGTATAATCACTGTATGAAATCACGACGGCAAAAGATGGAGCACGTTTGCGGGAAGTATCAATTGAAAGCGCTGTATGTCTTCGGCAGTCGCAGTGCGGACATGCTCCATGCAGTGGACAATGACCTGTATCAACTTGTTCCCTCTCTAAGCGACCTGGATGTCGGTGTTTTGTCCAATGGTCCATTGACGATCGAGGAAAAAGTTGATCTGACGCTTGAACTGGAAGACCTATTTGGCCTGTCGTGCATCGATTTGGTCATCCTGCAGGAAGCGGATGCTTTCCTTGCGGCAAACATCATTCGCGGTGAACGCCTTTACGAGAAGGACCCGAATCTTGCGGACGAATACGAATTGTTCGTCCTTCGGCGCGCAGGCGATTTGGCGGGATTGGAACGCCAGCGCATGGCCATGATCCTGCAGGAGATATAACGTGCTCCCGGGCAAGATCTCGAAGAAGGTGATCGCAGACCGCCTGGCTTGGGTGGACAGAATGATGAACGAGATTCGCTCCCTGCCGCTGGATTCCAAATCAACCTTCATGCAGGACACACGGAATGTCTGGGCCGCCGAGTCCTGTCTGCGGCGTGCATTGGAGGCGCTTTTCGACATGGGGAGGCATATCGCCGCCAAGGGATTCGCTGAAGCAGTCACAGAATATAAGGAGATCGCCTCAGCCTTGAACAGGCGCGAGGTAATTTCAATCACTGACCTTGAGATGATGCAGAAACTTGCCGGCTATCGCAACCGTCTGGTGCATTTTTATCACGATGTCAGCGCGGACGAGTTATTTGAGATCTGCGCCTCTCATTTGGAGGATGTGGAGCATATCGCTGAGGCGTTGCGTTCATGGCTTGCCGATCATCCCAAGTCGATGGATGAAACCTTGTAGTTCCATGGATTTGTCTGGTCCTTCCTTCAATATTTCGCGTTTTCTGTGCCCAGCCCTCTGCAAACACTAAAGATCCCAACAAAGGTGTGAAGGCCGATGGGAGACAAAAGTGAATATCCGCTTCCGCCTTCTTTCGCTTGCAGTAGGGGTGGCCGCCTGTCTTGAGTCGTAGACTCCCATTCAGCGAGAATTGACAGGAGTGTTGGTACCTGGGCTTACCGCCACACCCGCATAGAATCCTGCCGCGATAGTCGTTGAGGACTGGCTGCAAGATCGTCATCAATTAAATGAGTTATCTGACCGAACTTCGGAAACATATTGGACACAGCCCGCTATTGATGGTGGGGGCGACCGTATTTGTTTTTGATGAGAAAGACCGCCTGCTTTTGCTTAAACGGGCTGATAATGGTTGCTGGGGACCGCCGGGCGGCGCGGTGGAACCGGGTGAAGTTGTGGAAGAAGCTGCGATGCGAGAAACCTTTGAAGAGACGGGTCTCCATCTTGAAGGACTGTCCTTGTATGGTGTGTTTTCTGGCGATGATCAGTTTTATCGTTATCCAAATGGGGATGAAGTTCATAACGTGACGATCACCTATTTCGCACGGGCGGAGCGTGCCTCAGTTCGAATCAGCCCGGAACACACGGAGTGGAGGTTTTTCACTCTGAATGAATTGCCGGCCTCGATCAGCCCCCCGATCGTTCCGATCTTGAATAAAATTCTTGCAGGTCATGTAGCAGGAACTGAAAGCTGACCCAATACAAGATCAGGAGACAGGATGCCCCGCACCTCTTTTGCCACCACGACGCGCGGTCTGAACCGCGATCTGCTGCCCATGCGCCTGTACGAGAAAGCCAAGCGTTTGGGGATTTGGAATCCTTCCGAGATCGATCTTTCCAGGGACCGTCAGGATTGGGAAGGTTTTTCAGATCAGGAAAAAGATCTGATCCTTATGCTGCTGGCGCTGTTTGTCGCAGGCGAGGAAGCGGTCACGCTCGATCTGCTTCCGCTGATCGAGGTCGTCGCTCGCCAGGCGCGTCTCGAAGAGGAAATCTATCTCACCACCTTTCTCTTCGAGGAGGCCAAACACACAGATTTCTTCCGCCGCTTCCTGGATGAAGTGTGCGGTGCGTCCATGGATCTCTCCGGATACCACACAGACAATTACAGGCGAATCTTTTACTCGGCACTCCCCGAAGCCCTGTCAGGCCTGAAAAACGATCCGAGTCCCGCGGCGCAAATTCGCGCCTCCGTGATCTACAACATGGTGGTCGAGGGTGTACTGGCCGAGACGGGTTATCATGCCTTCCTTGCCATGCTCGAGCGCAATGAGCAGATGCCCGGTCTGCGGAGGGGGATCTCCCTGCTCAAACAGGACGAATCTCGTCACATTGCCTATGGGGTCTACTTGTTATCGCGCCTGATCGCGGAGCACCCGCACGAATGGGAGAACCTCGAGGGGACGATGAACTCCCTTCTCCCTCTGGCGATCGGGGTGATCGGAGACGCCTTTGCCCGCTACGAGGTCGTTCCCTTCGGGCTGGTGGAGGATGACTTTGTCAGTTTTGCGATGGCCCAGTTTACAAAGCGATTCGAACGGCTGGAAAAAGCCCGCGGTCAATCCGTGGATCAAATCGACCGCACGGCGCGTCAATTCGTTGAAGACGGAGATGCATGATGTCCATCCAGCCCTGGAAGGTGCGGGAATCCACATACTTGCGCAGGCGTGTTCGTCTCGATACCTGCGAGCTTCCGAACGGGAGCATCTTTCATCCCATGGTGCTTGAATTCCATACCTGGGCGAATGTGCTGGCACTGACGCCGGGTCAACAGGCGGTGCTCATCCGGCAATATCGTCACGGCGCGGGAGAAGTCATGTGGGAGTTCCCTGGGGGGATCGTCGAGGATGGGGAAGATCCGCTCGATGGAATTAAACGTGAGCTGCTCGAGGAAACCGGATATGCCTCGGAGCAGGTGATCGAGGTCGGGAGGCTGCACCCGAATCCGGCCAATCAATCGAACCACATGCATTGCTTTCTTGCATTGAATGCAAAAAAAATGGCGGAACCGACGCCGGATGAGGTGGAGGAAATCGAAGTGCACCTGGTTCCCCTCGACGGGTTGATTCGCATGGTCGCGCGGGGGGAATTCTCTCATGCCTTGATGATCGCCACGCTTTTCCAGGCGATGGCCTACCTGAAACGCATTTCCTGAATGTCCTCGCGAATCCTGACCGGCCTTAAGTTCGCTCATCAGTTCGGGTTTCGCCCGCTGGTGCAGTACGCATGCTACCAGCTGGGGTTGAGGACCGGATATTACAGATGGAGAACGGAAACGGGCCGGAGGACATCGACAAGGCGTTCATCGCCTTTCGTCCATCGTCCGCTTTTTGCGCTTCCCGCCCGCGATCAACTTCTGAACACCATGGGCGAGGCGGGCAAGGCTGAATTGCTCGCTGAAGCGGAGGAGATCCTAAGCGGAAAATTCCGCATGTTTGGCGGGGAGCCAAGGGAGATCCGGCTTTTGTTGGCTGCCCCTCTCCAACACTGGACGGCATATGAAGCCCGGCCCGAGCTGCTGCAGGCTGCCTTCGCGCCTGAGCCTGACATCAAATTCCTTTGGGAGCCTGCACGTTTCGGATGGGCATTCGTGCTTGGGCGTGCCCATCATCTCACAGGAGAGGATCGCTATGCGGAAGCCTTCTGGCGAAATTTCGAAACATTTCATGAGCGTAATCCGGCCGGCATGGGTCCCCACTGGATGAATGGTCAGGAGGTGGCGATCCGCATGATCGCGTTTGTCTGGGCTGCGCATGTGTTTCAGGAGGCCTCCTCGACCACGCGCGAGCGATTTGATCGCCTGATCGAAAGCATTCATGCGCACGCACAGCGAATTCCACCTACGCTGGTCTATGCCCGTGCGCAAAATAACAATCATTTGCTCAGTGAGTCGGCCGCCTTGTACACCGCCGGCCTGTATTTCGAAAAACCGAAATGGCGAAGGCTCGGTTGGAAGTGGTTCCAGCGGTCGACCCAAAAACAGATCGGCGAATACGGTGAATATATTCAGCACAGCGCGAATTACCATAGGCTGATGCTGCATCTGGCTCTGTGGGTTCATTTCATCAAACAGGAACCCTTCCCTGCGGGCACATCGCAGGCGCTTGCCCGCTCCTCCCATTGGTTGTTTTCGCTGCTGGATAACGAATCCGGACGCACCCCAAACCTTGGTTCAAATGACGGAGCCCTGATCCTGCCCATGAATGTAGGCACCTTCGACGACTTCCGGCCGACGATCCAGGCGGCCTCGCGGGCTTTCCTACGCAACAGCCTGCCGCAGGGTGTGTGGGATGAGATGTCAGTCTGGCTGGGTTTAAGATCCGCGGCGCGCGTGACCGATTCCAATGCCTATCTGACGGACAACCTGCGCGCCAAGAATTCCTGGGGCTATCTGCGCGCATCCAGTTTTAGAAGCCGGCTGGGGCACATGGATCAGCTGCACTTTGATTTGTGGTGGCGCGGATTGAACATGGCGCAGGATGCGGGGACGTATTTATACAATGCGGATCCACCCTGGGATAACGCCCTGGTAACGACGCGCGTGCACAACACGGTGACGATAGACGGCCGCGATCAGATGACGCGTTCCGGCCGCTTCCTGGTGTTGGATTGGGGGAATGCCTTTGCCAGGCCGATCATCGAATCGGACGACCGCATTCTGCATAAGATCCGGTCGTATTACACCGGCTACCGCAGAATGGGGATACGGCATGAGCGCACGGTTGCAGTTGACAAGCAGGAGACCTGGCGCATTGAAGATCGGTTGGTGAGCAGGCGCCGAACCCCCCACAAGTATCTCCTGCACTGGCTGCTGCCGGATTGGGAATGGACGATCGAGGAAAATACGGCGGGTGCCGTCATAAAGGTCAAATCCCCGTATGGCTGGGTTGCGTTGAGCGTCAATTGTTCGATGGAAGAGAGTCGTCACATCTCCCTTGTGAAGGCAGGTGAATTGATCCATGGTCAGCGCGAAGCGCTGCCCTGGGAGGGATGGGTATCCAGAAGATATGGGGAAAAATCCCCCGCCCTGTCGTTTGCCTTCGAGGTGACCTCGCCTTATCACACCGTTTTCATCAGTGAATTTTCTTTTCCACCGTGAGAATCCGCGCAGACTGTATCCTGATCGAAAACAGAGAGGATTTAAAGTCGCGGACTTTCCACACAGCTAACCGCAGAGTTCGCCAGGAACGCAGCGGAGTTCTTTTGTCCTGCTCTGCGAACTCTCCCGAAGGCCGTTCGCCCCGCGAGGGCGCTGGCCCGAGACGGGGACACACCGTACTTGCGCCCGGTGCAAGTGTCGGGAGGATGCGCGTTCTCTGCGGTAAAATGAAATCAGCCCATCCTTTTAGCCACTACCCGAAAAGAACACAATCGCCCTGATCGAACGGCATCGCGGCGGCCGGCATTACTTCACCTTCCCCGGCGGAGGGGTGGATGCAGGGGAATCCCACGAGTCGGCTGCGGTGCGCGAGATGCAAGAGGAATTGGGGCTGCATGTGCGGGTGATCCGGAAGGTCGCGGAGGTTCATTTCAACGGAAACCTTCAGCCGTATTTCCTGGTTGAGACAATCACGGGGAGTTCGGCACCGGTACGGGTGAGGAATTCGGTGAATTCGACCCTTTACGAGGATCCTATCATCCTGTGTGGATGCCGGTTTCAAGAATGTTGGAGAGCAATGTTGTGCCGCATGACCTGGCTGAACTTGTTCATCGGTCGGTTGCCGAAGGCTGGCCGAATTCGCCGGTCACGATTTTTGAAGGGCCGAAGTGATGCGATTGGCGGGTTGAAGAATTGGCCGATACTTTCCCGTAGCTGCTCGCGCGTGTAGTGATTCCAGAATGTAGGTGGCCGTTTTCATTGATGAATTAGGATGGCCGAGGTTGGCAGCCTCTGATTTCATCTGTTGTAAGGCATCCGGGTGTTTGAGGCACATACGAATCGATCTGAAGATGTCACTCAATGTTTCACCTCTCATTGCCGCGCCATGACGCGCCAGGAATTCCAAATTTGCCGCTTCCACTCCGGGCGTTGGGCGAGATAAGATCAAGGGGATCCCTGTGGCGAGTGCCTCGGCGATGATCAGGCCTCCTGGCTTGGTAAATACAATATCGTGTATTGATAGTAAATCCCCCATATTATCTACAAAACCCCTGATATTCAATTGGTATTCGGTTTTATGTGCCAGTATCTTGAGTTCTTGTTCAAGACGAGGTTGATTTCCGGCGACGATCGTGATTTCAACACATGCTGGATCGAATCCGTCAAGCGTTTGAAGGATTTGGATAATCTGGTTTCTGATCGCGCCGTACCCGCCGTTTCGAATTCCGCCAGCCATCATCAGCACACGCAGACAGTTTGACCTGGAAGTGGTTTTAGGCTGAAAGGAAGGCTGGATGGGAATTCCGCTGACATGGATGATATCAGGGGCAACACCGCGATATATCAGGGATTGGCGCAATTCGTCGTGAGCTACAAAATATCCATCCATGCCCTCGATTGGCCAGATCGGATTCAAGCCGAAATCCGTAACCACACCAAAGACTTTGGTATTGCCTAACTGTTTGGTTTTCTTCAACTGGTTGGCGACCAGGCAAGGGATAACATGTGTGGCGACGATGGCCGACGGGTTGATACGCTCCAGCTCTTTCAGCAGGATCCCTTGCAGCCAATAGGAATTGGCTATGGATGTGCACTTTATTGTTCCGCGTCTCCAGATTGCCTCATAAAAGTTGGGCGCAAGCAAATTGACAGCTGCTTGCAGGCGCGTCATTGCAGAGGGCAGGAGTTTAACAACATTCGAAAAAGGATCCTTGACGATTGTGGGCATCTTTGGAGAGCTTGATCTCATCACCTCGGCAAGCGAATTTGCTGCTACTTGATGTCCGGAACCAATGGAAAGATATGCGATCAATACACTGCTGGTTGCCATCTTGGAATTTTCCCTTCTAGAAGTAAGTGGGCAAAAAAACACTCCAGCTGCCACGCTCAATGTCAACTACGTTTGAGGGATAGAGTTGAACGACGCGCGCGCAGCACATTGCCCCTCCGTGGCGGATGCCTCGGCAAGGATTTCGATCCGTTTCATCAATTCATCGGTCAGCGCACTGGCATTTGCACGGATCTCCGATCCCGGTTGCCACGGGGCGCCAAAATTCAGGTAACACGTTCCGGCAACCTGCCACAAGCCGGGGCCTAATCTGCCATTAAAGTGCCCGCGCATATCCAAAAGGTTTTCAGCAGCGACGTAGACGCCGAGGGGGATAATGGGCGCGCCGCTCGCCAGTGACAGTCTCACCGCACCGCTTTTAGCTCTGGTCCCGTTGTGGTCCCGGCTGTATTTGCCCTGTGGAAAAATCACAATGGTCTCTCCCCGTTCGAGTCGGGCTAGGGCATCGTCGAACGCGGCTTTCGCGTTTTGAGGATTAACCTCGATCTGTCCAGCGCCGCGTAAAATGCTGCCAATGATGGGGAGGCGGAAGAGGATGCTGCGCATCAAGAAGTGCGGTGTCTCCGAGAGAATGAACGGCAGATAATAGGCATCGCTGGCGTTGGGGTGATTGGAGGCGATGATCTTCGGACCTTCGGGAGGAGGATATTCCCCTAGCAGAGAGCAACGCAGGTTGAAGAGACGTAAATACGCGCGCGCATAGAATCTAATGATCGCAAGGGAGATTTTCATGGTTAATTTCCTTTCTGACGGCTGGTAAAACGCTTGTCTGGTTGCGTCGGATTTCCTGGGTTCCAGGTGTAGTCTCTTGTAAATCATCCAACTTGTAAGGATCACAACCATGCAGACAACCACTGTGATCAGGAACCACAGCGGCGGACGAAAGCCATACGCTCCAAACAGCGTGTAAGCGGTTGTACTGATCAACCGTCCGGCACAGTTGGCCGCGAGGAACCCTCTCGGTGACACCTTGCCCAGCCCTCCCACGTAACACATCATGTCGCTGGGAAAGACCGGCAGGAGGAAAGTGAGGAAATAGAAGCCGGGGCCGAGATGGCTAGCTAGGCGATCCCAATGATCAATTGCCTTGGGTGAGGCTAGTTTGTAGATAAGCGGTCGGCCGTAGCGTCGAGCCAGCCAGAAAGCCAATTGACTCCCAATAATGGCTGAGGAGGCTACAACCGTGATAGTCATCGGCACGCCGTAGAGATAACCGGAGGCGATGACCAATGCCTGACCGGGTATGAACGCCAGGAAAACCTGCGCCAGTACGAGGAAGGCCAGCACCAGCAGACCATAGATTTTGAATTGTTGAAGGAAATCCGCGACTGCAAGAGGGCTACCCAGCAGGGACATGGCATTCCAAAGTGGCACGCGATAGCCCCAGACACCCAGCACGCCAAGGATCATGAGAAATGTGCGGATGGATTTAACATATCGAACAGGAATGAGCATTTGCATGGTGGATCTCCTTTACGGATACTGGTTCCTGTTTTGTCAGTACGAGCCCATGAAGGCATCGACCGTTTCGTGGAAATCCCGGTTCAATTCTTCAAAGGTGAAAGGTTTTGGTGGCTGGTGATAGGGGAAGTCCAGACGCACAGCATTCACATTGGAGAAATGTTCCTGCACGGTCTCCAGGGAAGAATCGAATTTCAACATCGGATCGAAAACCGACATGGCAAAGTAACAGGGGGTGGGGTGTTTCTCTGCCCCGGTTTCGAAATGGGTATTCAGGATTTCATGCAGCTGGGAGTTCAGCACGGAGATGGTGGTGGCGGGTATGCTCAGGAGCTTATTCTCCAGCGGAAGGGTGTCCTCCAGGCTCCCCACTTTCTGCAGGATTTTGACCATGATGGATACCGCCCTGCGGTCATGGATCCATCCAATGAAGCGCGCCTGGAACCCCGGATGACCCAGCAGGCGGTTCATTGTGGACAGCAGCTGTACACGTGAATTGGAAAAAGGCAGGGTCCGCCGCCCGAGACAGGGAGCGATCAGGATCAGGCGATCAATTCGATGGGACAGTCGTTGATAGGCGCGCATGGCCAGGATGCCCCCGAATGAAAACCCCATCAGGTTGAAGCGTTTATATCCGAGATGGTCAACCATCTGCTCAACCAGTCTGGCCACTTGGTGGCTTGAAAAGGATTCGCGCAAAGGGGTGGATCCTCCATGACCCGGCAATTCAAAGAAGTAGACATGAAACCATTGAGCCATGAACTGGGCGAGGGTCTGCCAGTTCTCCAATTCCGAGATGGTGGCTGGCACCATGATCAATGGCTCGCCCTGTCCGGTTTCCAGAACGTGCAGGCGTGAGAGCGGCAGGTCCATGAAGTGGATGTCAAAAGCAGGGGGATGAATGCTGCGCATCATCTGTTTCCTTAATGAAGATCAGATTTTCAAAATCATCGAACATGCATCTTCTTGTAAACCGCCCATCCCGCGAAGAAACCGGTCAGGCAGGTGAGTCCTGAGATCCAGAACCACAACGGAGGCTGGAATCCGAAGGCGCCGATGAGCGTGATGGAGAAAGCCACCACAGAGCGGCCAAGCAGGTTGGCGAGGAAGAAGCGGCGCGGGCTGATCGTGCCGAGTCCCGCGACGTAGCACATCAGATCGCTGGGGAAGATGGGCAGGACGAAGGTGAAGAAATAGAAAAGCGCGCCCTGGCTGGTGGAAAACTTGTCCCAGCGCCCGATGACTTTGGGGGAGGCAAGACGATCGATCAGTGACCGTCCATAATTGCGGGCAATTAGGAAAGCACACTGGCTGGCGATGACGGTGCTGATGACGGTGACCGTAACCCCGGCTGCGAATCCATATATGTAGCCGCCGGTCATCATCAGCGCGTGACCGGGGATGACCGCCACGAAGACCTGCGCGAACAGCAGCAGAAAGAGCACGATTGGTCCGAGCACACCGAAGGATTGCACGTAGGCTGTCACCTGCTCCCGGTTGCTGATGATGGCGAGCATCTCGCCGATCGATTCGCGGAACAGCCACAGTACGATCAACGCGGCAAGGAATTTCGCGATCTTTCCAGTCTGCGCAAGGGAGCGGAATTTCACGGAGGGGAGGGAGAGCTGTGCGTTCATGAGACTCCTTCTGAAGGTAGACCAGGCAGTAATTCCTGAATTCGTCGCCACGTGGATGGACTAAAGCCACGGGGCGGCAAGGTTGCAGGTGTGGGAAAGGATGCGTTCGGAGATGGATCGACGTTTGACCAATTCCCTCACCTGCAGAATGCAGGCGGGGATGTCGTTGACGAAGTCGCGGCGCAACTCCCATGCGAGTCCGAGGTCGTTGAATTGCAGGCAGGACTCGAAGTTGATGTGCATCGAATGCGCGTCGAGATTGGCGGAGCCGAGCAGGATGTCACCGTGATCATTCCACGCGACCTTGCTGTGCAAGTACGTCCCGGTGTAGCGGTACACGTTCACTCCAGCCTGGATCAGTCTGTGGACTGGGATGTGGTTGGCGAAATCCACCGCACGGACGCGTGTTTGATGCGAGAACATCAGGTTGACCTGTACCCCTCGGCGAGACCGTTCGCATAACGCTTCTAGGATCTCGGCGTCGGGCAGGAAGTACCAGGTGCGCAGATGCAGGGACTGGTCCGAAGAATGGATCAAGTTCAGCAGCGCGGCGCGGATGTCGGGGTGTTGATTGGGGAGGGTCAGACAGAGACGATCGGTGCCCGCCTGGAGGTCAAAGGGATCGAGCCGCGGCTGGTCGGAGAGACGGGAGAAGCCGCGCAGGAATTCGAATGTGCGGTGGAAGCAATCACCCAGATCCCCGTCCACGCGCATGTTGGTGTCAGCCCAGGCCGTGTAGTAGTCCGCGATGTTGGAGCCGCCAATGAACGCGGTGTGATCATCAATTGCGGTGAATTTGCAATGCATGCGGTTGCGGATGGATACCGAGGGAGCCGAAGGACGGAAGATTTCCACATCCACGCCGGCAGCACGCAATCTGGCGAGAATCTCATGATTGTGCAGGAGACGGCGGGGCTCGTCGAATTGCTGACCGAGTTCATCCACCATCATTTGTACGCACAAGCCCGCGGCAGATTTGGCGCGCAGGATTTCCATGATTTGCTGTGCCCAGAGACCTTCTTCGAAGGCGAGGTAGGTCATCGAGATTTTTGCCTGCGCGTCCGCGAGGCGTTCCACCAGGCTGGCGTAGAAGGTTTCGACTTTTGGGAAGTAAGTGTGACGGTTCATGGCGATCTCCTCTGATGTCCCCACTTTCGCATTTTGCGACCGCCAAAGCCAGAGTTTAAACTGCCAGAATGTGCCGTCCGAACTGCCAAAAGACGCCACTCAGCAGTCTGAGAATTTCAAGCATTCTCGAACGAATTCGATAATCCTTGCGGAATTCTCGAAGGAAACCCGGATTTAATTCGCCCCTGTTTAAAAAGAAAGCCCGACTCACGCCGGGCTGAGATTGGTGGTGTGTGGCGGAATTTACCTTGGATGTTCCATCTCGGTCAGTGCACGGGCCAGCGAGCGGACGGCGGCGCGGCGGGTGCGGTTGAAGGTGCCCTCGGATATGTAAAGTTTGAGCATGATGTCGCGATTGCTGACCCCCTCCAGGTACGCATCGCGCAGGATGAGATAGGGATACCATTCGCGCGGCGGCGGGTCGCGCGGCGGGACCTCCTGGCTCGGCCGCATCTCATCGAGCGCCTCGAGCAGAACAGCCTGCACCGATTTGCCGCGTTCGAGGTGGGTCTTTTTTCCGGCAAGTTGTTTCTTTACCAGTTCCAGACTGGCCAGAGGGGTGTCGGCGAGGTAAGCGAAGTCGTAAAGGTTGCGAAGTGCGCTTTCCACGCACTCAACCGGGATGGACGGAAGTTCCACGCGGCCATGTTCTCGGTGCTCCTCGGCTACTTCCATGAGACGCGAGAGATATTGGCTCTTACGGCGTTCGACGTATAACACGCTGGCGATGTGGTCGGCAGGATGCAGCACCCGGGCCACATCATCATCGGCGTAGCGGAGCCCGTTGACGGGCTGCCCCAGTAAAAGTGCGCCGACCTGTTCCGCTTCGAAATAGAGCGGGACGAGCAGGGCGGCATCGTTAAGCGGCGGCTGGAAACGGCTGCTTTCCACGTGTGTCGCGTCATCGGCGGATAGGCTTTGGGCTGGGATCTCGATGGGTATGCCGTGCCACTTGAATTCCGCGATGGAACTGGCCCGGCCGCCATCGCAGGCAAAGATGAGCCCATACCGGGCGCGCACGGAAACGCACAAGGCGTTCAGAGTTGCGTTGAGGTTTTCCTTGAGCAACTCGCCCTCGCCCGTAAGCCGGGAAAGGCTGCGCAGATTCGACCGAAGGCGGCGTGTTTCATGCGGGTAGAACAGGTGGTCCAGCAGACGCGGCGCCAGCGTCATGCCGGAGTGTGTGAAGATGACGAGGATGGGGATGAGTAGGGTGACGACCCGCGGCACGCCGTAGGACAACACAAGCAGCCACGCGGCCAGCAGATAGAAGAGTGTGATGCCCGTGATCAGCGTCAGATTGTAGGTAAAATCGCGGCGGATGGTGCGTCCCTCCACCAGAGCGCTGTAACGTGCCACACCAAAGCCGATCATACCGACAGAGACTGCGAGTACGAACGACATGGCCACTTCGGGCACGGGGAAGAGGTCCAGCCCGGAGGCGATGAGCGAGAGCGGGCCGGCGAGTCCGGCCACGACCGTGGCAACGGTGAGAAGTTCCAACTGGCGGCGCGCGGTCTCATTCGGTGCAACGCGTGCCGAGCGCGCCAGGTTGACGGCGCTGGTGGCAGTGAGAATGATCAATGCAATGCCGAAGATGGAGTAAAGTGGACCGGATTGCAGACTGTTCAGGTAAAGCGGGTCGCCGCCTTCGACGGCGAAGAGAATCTGCGTAAAGGCCTGCACTTCGATGGCTGCCAAGCCGGTGAGGTATCCCATCGCAATACGCGCCTTGCGCCACAGATTAAGTGAACCAGGGCGCATGAGCAGGGTGGCATGGTGCCAGAAGACAATTGCGGGCGCCACTGACCATCCCTGCAGCCAGGCACTCGCGCCCTGCTCGTAGGTGCCGGAGGCCCAGAACGGAAAAAGAAACCGCAGCCAGGACGGCCGGTATTCCGGGACCGGCGGTGGGTTGAGCGCCAGCAGGACGTTCAGAAAGAGGCCTCCCAGCGACCAAACCGTGAGCGCGGTCAGCCAGGCGGTGGGAGTGCGCGGGTGGCGCGTAATGAGGTAGGTTCCCAGCCAGAAGGAGAAGATGAGCGCAAAGAAGTTGAAGGTGTAGGTGAGGTTTAATAGATTAATGTTTTCCGCCGCGGCCGTGAATCCACTATACAAATATTTTGGCGTCCGGTCAAGAGGGAAATTGATATAAAATCATTCCGGCTATGCACATCCTTATTGTCCACCAGGCATTTGCCTCGCTCGAGGAGCCCGGCGGGACGCGTCATCACGAGTTCGCGCGTCTGCTGGCCGCCCGCGGCCACCGCGTGACGATCATCGCCAGCCCGATCAGTTACCTGACGGGGACTCCGACCCGGCTTGTGCCTTCGGGTCACTCCCCCCACTTCAAAATGAAATGGGGGGAGACGGAGGGGGGCGTGAGGATACTGCGTGCCTCCGCCTATGCTGCGCACCACAAGTCGTTTGTGCATCGCGCACTTGCGTTTATCCTTTTCATGTTCTCATCCCTGTGGCTTGGTTTAAAAGTCAAACAGGTCAACCTAATTTGGGGGACCTCGCCGCCGATCTTCCAGGGCGTGACGGCCTGGATTCTCTCGAGGGTCAAGCACGCGCCGTTATTGTTCGAAGTGCGCGATCTCTGGCCTTTGTTCGCGGCAGCTGCAGGTGTATTAAGAAACCCGCTCTTGATCCGCCTCTCCGAGTGGTTGGAGGGATTCCTGTATCGAGGTGCGGAGCGCGTAATGGTCAACAGCCCGGGATTCGTCGAGCATGTCCGGAGCCGAGGCGCGAGGCAGGTCGAGCTGATTCCCAACGGCGCGGACGCGTCCATGTTCGATCCGGATATGAAGGGGGCGGAGATTCGTCGGGCTCACGGCCTGGAGGGAAAGTACGTTGTCCTGTATGCCGGCGCGCATGGGATGTCCAATGACCTTGGAGTGGTGTTGGAGGCGGCGGGATTGCTAAGAGGGAATCCACAGATCCAGATTGTGCTGGTCGGTGATGGCAAGGAAAAAGCCGCCTTGCAGGACCGCTGCCGGGAAATGGATCTGAAGAACGTCTCCTTCCTGCCGCCCATGCCGAAGACAGAAATGCCGCAGGTGCTCGCGGCCGCGGATGCCTGCCTGGCAATCCTTAAGCCGCTCGAGGAGTACAAACTCACCTACCCAAACAAGGTGTTCGATTACATGGCTGCCGGGCGTCCGGTCGTGCTGGCTATTGACGGGGTGATCCGCAGTGTGGTGGAGGATGCGGGATGCGGGATTTTTGTCCCGCCAGGCGATCCGGCGGTGCTCGCGCAAGCCATGCTGAAACTTGCCCAGGATCCCGTAGGCGCGTGTAGGATGGGATTGAAAGGCAGAAAATACCTCGAGCAGAATTTCAACCGCGAAAAAATGGGCGATCAATTGATAGAATTAATGGAAGGAATGATCCGGCGCGGATGATCGACGGAAAGGATGCGCAGTTCATGGCTGATAAGCAAAATGTGGTGGTGATCGGCTCCTCCGGACATGCGAAGGTGGTCGTGGATGTGATCGAGCAGGAGGGGAGCTATGCGATTGCCGGCCTGATCGATACCTTCAAGCCGGTGGGGGAAATTGTGTATGGATACAAGGTTTTGGGAAGCGAGGAATTTCTCCCGACCCTGATGGCGAACGGTGGAATATATGGAGGCGTGATCGCCATCGGAGATAATTGGGCGCGCGCGATGGTCGCAGAGAAGGTTCGTTCGCTTGCACCGGGATTCATCTTCATCACGGCCATCCATCCCGCGGCAGTTGTGGGGAGGGGCGCCCAGATCGGTGCAGGGACGGTCCTGATGGCCGGGGCGGTCGTCAACAGCGACAGCCGCGTGGGGGAATTCTGCATCTTGAACACCGGCGCCTCGCTCGACCATGACAGCTTCATGGGAGAGTACTCCAGCCTGGCGCCGGGAGCGGTCACCGGAGGGAATGTCACCATCGGCCGCTTCAGCGCCGTCTCGATTGGGGCAAACATCTCCCATGGGATTTCGATCGGTGAACATACCGTATTGGGAGCGGGTGCGCTGGCCTTGGAAAACATCCCGGATCATTGTGTGGCGTACGGCACCCCGGCGAAGGTGATGCGCAAAAGAAGCGCGGGGGATCGGTATTTGTAGGTTGAACAGCATGGTCGATCATCAAACGGAGCGGAATTCCACGTGGTTCGACCGTTGAGGAGATGTCATATGCCCAATGTCAAATTCAATCGTTTTCATCGGTACGCCGAGCTGACCCAGATCCTCAAAGCCTTCGCAAAGGAATATCCCGGCTTGATCCGCCTCGAATCGATCGGGAAGAGTCACGAGGGGCGCGAGGTGTGGCTGGTCACCGCCACCAATTTCAAGTCCGGTGCGGATGCGGAGAAGCCGGCCTTCTGGGTGGATGGCAATATTCACGCCACGGAGGTCACGGCTGCCGCAGCGTCCCTGTTCCTGATTCATGCCCTGGTCACAGGCTACCGCAAGGACCCGACCATCACGCGCGCCCTGGATACGCGCGCCTTCTACATTGTGCCGCGGGTGAATCCCGATGGGGCGGAATGGGCGCTGGCCGACAGACCAAGATTGATCCGCTCGAGCACGCGGGCTTATCCTCATGTGGAGGATCCGCTGGAGGGCTTGATCTGGGGCGAGGATATCGATGGGGATGGGCGCATCCTGCAAATGCGCATCCTGGACCTGAACGGGGCGTGGAAGGTTCATCCCGACGATCCGCGGCTGATGGTGCGCCGCGATCCGATCGAAACCGGCGGGAAGTATTACCGCATCCTTCCTGAAGGCTTGTTGAAAAATTTTGACGGTGCCATGATCCGCGTGCGGGAGCCCAAACAAGGCCTGGATTTGAACCGAAACTTTCCTGCAGGCTGGAGGCCGGAGGGAGACCAGCACGGTGCAGGACCCTATCCCACCAGCGAGCCTGAAGCACGCAATGTGGTGGAATTCATTGCAAAACATCCCAACATCACCGGGGCCGTTTCCCTGCACACCATGAGCGGAGCCCTGCTCCGACCGTACGATGACCGCTCCGATGATGAAATGCCAACCGAAGACTTATGGACCTTTCAAAAAATTGGCGAAAAGGGGACACAGATCACCGGGTATCCGAACGTCTCCGTCTTCCATGATTTCAAATATCACCCGAAACAGGTGATCACCGGCGGGTTTGACACCTGGGCGTATGACCACCTTGGCTTGTTCGCCTGGACGGTCGAATTCTGGAGCCCGATGAAGCAGGCCGGCATCGAGAAGTTCAAATTCATCGATTGGTATCGCGAGCATCCGCTGGAGGACGACCTCAAACTGCTCAAATGGAACGACGAGGTACTCAAAGGCCGAGGGTACGTGAACTGGTATCCGTTCAAGCACCCGCAATTGGGAAAGGTGGAACTGGGCGGATGGGACGGCATGAACATGTGGACCAATCCGCCGCTGGAATTTCTCGAACAGGAGATCCGCCCGCTGCCGGAGTGGATCGTCTGGCAGGCGCTGATTTCCCCCAAGCTGGCACCCTGGGAGATCAGCGCCACAGCCCTGGGGAAGGATACCTTCCGGGTGCGCATTGTGGTGGAAAATACCGGCTGGCTCCCGACCTATGTGACCAAGAAGGCACTTGAACGGAAAGCCACCCGCGGCGTGATCGCGGAAATTTCCCTGCCAAGGGGAGGTGTCTTGGAATCTGGAAAACCTCGGGAAGAATTGGGTGAATTGGAGGGCCGCGCCTACAAACCCGCCTTTACGGATGAAACCGAGGAGGGCACGACGGAGCGGGCCAAGGTGGAATGGGTGGTAAAGGCGAAGAAGGGCTCCAAGGTCAGGGTCGTGGTCAGACACGACCGGGCGGGCGTGGTGCGGGCGGAGGTTATCCTCAAGTAGGCGGGAACATTTCCATTGAGCCGTCGTCTTCTCCATAACATTCACAGCTTTCTTTGGAGGAGAAAATGAAAACCAGAAACCATCTAGTCTTACCGGCTTTGGTTGCAGTCAGCCTGTTGTTATCCGCCTGCGGAGCCGCGATGGCTCCTGCCGCCACGGAGGCTCCGGCCTTTGTGATGGGAGAGCCTGCGTTGGAATCGAGCGCCCCGTCATTCGGCGCGGACATTTTCGCGGAAGCCCCCGCAATGCAGGCGGCGGGAGCGGGGTCGGAGGCTGTTGCCAAGGAAGGGGAATCCGCACCAGCCCTGCCAGCCGGCGCGGTGTTCAACATCGGCGCTTCGCCGGAGGAGGCAGCCTTTGCAGCCTCCCATATGATCATCAAGAACGCGGATGTCAAACTGCTCGTGGAGGATACTGAAATTGCCATCCAGGGCACGACTCAGATCGTGGGCGATGTGGGTGGGTATATCATCAGCTCGCGGGTCTGGTACCAGCCCTGGCAGGACGGCGAAAGTTACAAATATGCCACCATCACCCTGGGTGTACCGGTGGACCAGTTCGAACGCACCCTCAACCGTCTGCGCGGTCTGGCTGAACGGGTGCTCGATGAAACCGCCTCCGGCGAGGACGTCACCGATCAATACGTTGACCTGCAATCCCAATTGACCAACCTGGAAGCCACGCGCGAACGCATCAAGTCCTTTTTGGATGACGCCCGCAGCGTGGATGAAGCCCTGCGCATCAACCAGGAACTGGCCAATGTGGAGGCGCAGATCGAGGAAATACGCGGCCGCATGAATTACCTGAAGGATCGCTCGGCCTTCTCGACCATCACCGTCAACTTCGAGCCGGTCCTGCCCGAAATGGAGCCCACCCCCACGCCGACGCCGAATGCGTGGAATCCGGGCGAGACCTTCGAGGACGCGACCAAAGCGGTTACGCGTGCCTATCAGGGAATCGTGGACTTCCTGATCTGGGTGCTGATCGTCTTCGTGCCGATCTTCGGGCCGCCCGCCCTGCTCATCTTTGGGATCTGGAAGTTTCTCACCCGGGCACCGGGAAAACCGACCAAGAAATCCTGATCTTACAAGGCCGCCGGGCAGTCCACCCGGCGGCCTTGACTTTCTCAAGGGCGGAATTCTATAGGGGGAAATCCATCACTATTCATTTGACCTTGAGCTTAACAAAATTGTCTGTCGTATGCAAACTGTTTCTTAAGTGAGACAGGACCGCTTTGATGTATGATGAAATCATGGAACTGGTCGTCACCTCAATCCTGTCTTTTTCCTTCCTGGCGGTCTTGGTGGTGGATGCCTCGCGCAAGCGGCGAGAATTCCTTCGAAAGCAGGGCGACTCCTGATTCACTTCCTTTCTCCTCCTTTGGTTGATCCACCCGCCATTTCCGGCGGGTGGATCGTTTTAACGACGCTCTTCAAATAAATTCCGATTTTTTGTACGCCCTAGATTTCACCGGGCAGGGTTACCGCGGTAGTTTAGGATGCAACAGACCTCTTGCATGAGTATTTTGGCGGGTTGTAAACCGGCCAAGCCTGTATTTCTGGAGCCGTCAGGCATCTGGTTCAACACAGCCTCCGTCGGGGTGGGATTGACAGTAGTACAATAGGATGAACGGTTTTGAGGTGTGTATGATACGGAAAACGTTCGAAAGCGAGATTCAACAGGTCAAGGACGATGTGCTGCAGCTTGGCAGCATGGTTGAGCACGCCATCCTGGGTTCTGTGGATGCATTGAAGAAGCGCGACATCAAGGCCTCCGAGCAGATCATCGCCGAGGACAGGGATATCAACAGGAAACGATTTGAAATCGAAAACCAGTTGATGATCCTGATCGCCACCCAGCAGCCCATGGCGCATGACCTGCGCCTGCTCGCTTCGACGATGGAGATCATTTCGGAACTGGAGCGCATGGGCGATTACGCCAAGGGCATCGCCAACATCAACATCCGCATGGGGGAGGAGCCCCTGCTCAAACCGCTGATCGACATCCCGCGCATGGCGCAGATCGGCACCGACATGCTGCACCGGTCGCTGACCGCCTTTATCAACGAAGACGTCGAGAACGCCAAATCCATCCCGGTGCAGGACGACGAGGTCGACGCCTTGTATAACCAGATCTACCGCGAGTTGATGACCTTTATTTTGCAGGATCCCAAGACCATCGAACGAGCGAACTGGCTGTTGTGGGTGGCGCACAACCTGGAACGCGTCGCCGACCGTGTGACCAACATTTGCGAGCGGACGATCTTCATCGCCACCGGGGAATTAAGCGAGATCAAAGCCACCGATGATGAATTCTGGAAAAAGAAAAAAACCTCGTGAATGAGAAAAGGATTGCCGGGAATGGCAATCCTTTTTGTTCCTATCCCATCCTGCCCGTAATGTACGCCTCGGTCAGTTCCCCCTTCGGGCGGGTGAACAGGTCGTTCGTGGGAGAAAACTCGACCAGCTCGCCCAGCCAGAACAGGCCGGTGAAATCGGAGACGCGCGCCGCCTGCTGCATGTTGTGCGTCACGATCACGATCGTGTAGTCTTTCTTCAGATCCGCGATCAATTCCTCCACATGCAGGGTCGCGATCGGGTCCAGCGCGGAGGTGGATTCGTCCATCAGGATCACTTCGGGCTGCACAGCCACCACGCGCGCGATGCATAACCGTTGCTGTTGACCGAGTGATAATCCGAGTGCATCGGATTTCAGGTCATCCTTCACCTCGTCCCACAAGACCGCGGCCTGCAGACTTTTTTCCACCACCTCGTCCAGCTTGACGTCCATGCCCAACACGCGCGGGCCGAAGGCGACGTTATCGAAAATGGATTGCGGAAAGGGATTGGGCTTCTGGAACACCATGCCCACGCGCTGGCGCAGGGTCACGACGTCCATCGAGGGGCCGTAGATATCCTCGCCCTTGAGCAGGATCCTTCCCTCCACGCGCGTGCCGGGGATGGTGTCGTTCATGCGGTTCAAGCAGCGCAGGAAGGTGGATTTACCGCAGCCCGAGGGGCCGATGAGTGCCGTCACCTGCCGTGATTTGATTTCAAGGTCGATACCGGCCAATGCGCGTGTCGCGCCATAATAGAAATCAAGGTCCTGCACCGAAAAAACGGTTTGACCGCTCAGCATGCGATGATTGTATCAAAGAAGGCGGAAAAGAAAGATGAAACTTACTTGCTTATCTGTTTCCTTGAAAACTTCTTTCGGCTATAATCCCGGTTGATGAAACGTGTCATCGTCGTCATCCTGTTATTCTCCTTTTTGTCCACTTCCTGCGGTCCCGCTGATTCAACGCAGGCCGATTCCTCCGCGCAGTACATCGAGAACAAGGGCTCGGACACGATCGTCAACCTGGCGCTGGCGTGGGCGGAGCGATATCAAAGTGAGCATGCAGATATTCGCATCTCGGTCACAGGCGGGGGATCAGGGACCGGCATTGCGGCCTTGATCAACGGCACTGTCGATATCGCCAACGCCTCGCGCAGCATCAAGGAGGAGGAAATCGCCGAGGCTCGGACCAAGGGCGTGAATCCTGTGGAACACATCATCGCCCGCGATGCGATCGCGGTCATCGTCAACCCGGACAATCCGGTAAATGAATTGACCCTCCAGCAGATCTCGGATGTCTATAGTGGAAAGATCACCAATTGGATCGAGCTCGGTGGGGAGGACCGGCCGATCGTGAGGCTTTCACGCGAAACCAATTCCGGCACGCATGTGTACTTCCTGGAAACGGTGCTTCGTCTCGGCAGCAAGGAGGATAAAACCCTGTTCTCGATGGATACGCTTTTGCTCCCCTCCTCCGAGGGAATCATCGCCGAAGTGCGGCAGAACCCGAATGCCATCGGCTACGACGGCCTGGGATACGTGCCGCAGGATTTGAAGATGATCGCCATTGCAGCAGAAGCGGGAGGCGCTTATTTGCTGCCCTCCATCCGCAGCGTGAACAATACGACCTATCCCATTGCACGAGATCTCTACATGTACACGGACGGCGAACCTGTGGGAGCCGTTAAAGATTATCTCGACTGGATTCTCGAGAGCGAAGCCCAGCAGATCGTCGCCGAACTGGGTTTTGTCCCGGTAGAATGAGGCGGAATGGATAAGTCCCTGACATGGCGGGAGTTTGTCATTACCCGGTTGATCCAGGCCTGCTGCTATTCTGCCATCCTCTTTGTCCTGCTGATCTTCTTCTTTCTGCTGCGCGAGGGGCTGCCCGCGCTCGCCGAAGTCGAACTCGAGTCGTTGTCGAATATCCGATGGTACCCGATCGAAGAATATTTCGGAATCCTGCCGCTCATCAGCGGGTCGCTGATCATCACCCTCGGCGCGGCGCTGATCGCCGTCCCGTTCGGGATCGGCACCGCCGTTTACATCTCCGAGATCGCGCCGCGCTGGATGCGGGAGATTCTCAAGCCGCTGGTCGAATTGCTCGGCGGGCTGCCCTCGGTGGTCCTGGGCTTCCTCGGGATTCTAATCGTTTCGCCCTACCTGCGCACACTGCTGGACCTGCCGACCGGCCTGACCGCCTTTACCGGGTCCCTGCTCCTCGGCGGAATCGCGGTACCCACGGTCGTGTCCGTGGCGGAGGATGCACTGGACGCCGTCCCGCGCGCCTATCGCGAAGGCGCATGGGCGCTGGGTGCCACCCGCTGGCAGACTATCTGGCGCGTGACCCTGCCCGCGGCGCGTTCCGGAGTGCTGACCGCGGTGATGCTTGGCGTCGGCCGTGCCATCGGCGAGACGATGACTGTGATGATGGTCACGGGTAATGCGCCGGTTTTAGCCGTAAGGCTGGCCAGCCTGTTCTCGCCGGTCCGCACCATGACGGCCACCATCGCCGCCGAAATGGGTGAAGTGGCCAACGGCAGCGTCCATTACCATGTGCTGTTCTTCATCGGCATGGTGTTGTTCCTGATCTCGCTGGGGGTGAACATCGCCGCGTCGTCGGTTGTATTCCGTGCCAAAAAGCGCGCCGAGAGGATCCTCTCCTGATATGAACCGCTTCTTCGCGCACAATCGTCATGCCGTGCAGCGGCTGGGTTATTCCCTCGTCACCTTGATGGCTGTGCTGACCGTGATTCCCATCGTGAGCACGATCCTGTTCATTCTCTATAAGGGTGGTCCCGCGATCTCCTGGGAGTTCCTCTCCGGTTTTCCCCATGACGGGATGCGCGCCGGCGGCATTCTGCCGGCCATCATCGGCACGGTCTACCTCACGATCGGGACCGCAGTCTTCTCCGTTCCGCTGGGGATCGCCGCCGCGATCTACCTTGCGGAATATGCGAAGGATACCTTCTTGACCCGACTGATTCGAATCGCCATCATCAATCTGGCGGGCATTCCCTCGGTCGTGTATGGATTGTTCGGGCTGGGCGTGTTCGTGCTGTTCCTGCGGTTTGGCACGTCCATTCTCGCCGCCTCGTTGACGTTATCGATCATGACCCTGCCGGTCATCATCAGCACCGCCGAGGAGGCCCTGCGCGCAGTCCCGCAGGCCTTCCGCACAGTGAGCATCTCCCTCGGCGGGACCCGCTGGCAGACCATTCGGCGCATTGTCTTAAAGGAAGCGCTGCCGGGCATACTCACTGGGGTGATCCTCGGCTTGGAACGCGCCGCAGGCGAAACTGCGCCGATCCTGTTCACCGGTGCGGCATTCTTCCTTCCGCGTTTGCCGGTCAGCCCATTCGACGCGACCATGGCTTTGCCCTACCATTTGTTTGTGATCTCCACCCAGGTACCTGAAATGCCGGTGCAGATCCAGTATGGAACGGCGCTGGTGCTGCTCGTCTTCGTGTTGAGTATGAATCTGATCGCGACCGTGATCCGTTCGCGGGCGAGGGCGAGACGGCAATGGTAGATCCAGGCGACAGGCAATGGGCGATGGACCGTGGACAGTGGACGATGGACCGTAGAGGCTCAGATGCCATATAAGTTTGAAAAGCTGGAGGTATGCACGTTGCCAGGAAATTACAGGCTTTCCGCACCTCATTGTCAGCACCGAAATGCAAAGTTCCCGAAGAATCGCCCGATTTTGAAGTTGGGGAAATCATCTAGGGGTTGACCACGTCCATCGTCGACGGTCCATGGACTTTCATTTATGGCGGCCAATAAAGTAGTCATTCAAGATCTTACTTTACAATACTCCGACGGCACCGAGTCGTTGCGCGGGGTGAGCATGGAGATTCGCCGCAACGCGGTGACCGTGCTGTTCGGGCCGGCCGGCGGAGGAAAATCCACGCTGCTGCGCTGTCTCAACCGCTTGAACGATCTGACCGAGATCAAAGCCAGTTCGGGGAAAGTCCTGATCGATGGTGAAAATGTCCTCGATCCGAAGACCGATGTGATCGTGCTGCGCCGCAAGGTCGGGATGGTCTTCGCCCGGCCCGTCGTGCTCCCGTTGAGCATCCGCGAAAATATCGTGTACGGGCTGGAGCTGGCGGGGGAAAAACGAAAATCTCAATTGGATCAGGCGATGGAACGCAGTTTGAAGCTGGCTGCCATTTGGGATGAGGTGAAGGACCGGCTGGATGACCCGGCGGCGGCGCTCTCCGGCGGACAGCAGCAGCGCGTGTGCCTGGCGCGCGTGCTCGCCCTGCAGCCCGAGATCATCCTGCTCGATGAACCGACCTCCGGCCTGGATCCGATCTCGACGGGAAAAGTGGAGGCGGCCTTGCAGGAGTTGAAGAAGGAATATACGATCGTTCTGGTTCCGCATTCCGTGCAGCAGGCTGCTCGCACGGCCGATTACGCGGCGTTCTTTTTGCAGGGGGAATTGATCGAGTACGGGGAGGGAAAGACGATGTTCACAACGCCGAAACAACAGCGGACGGAGGATTACATCATGGGCAGGTTCGGATAAAATGTCATTGCGAGCGCCCTTTGCGAAGCAATCTCCTCTATTGTGTAAGGGATTGCTTCGTCGAGCGAAGGCTCTCCTCGCAATGACATTCTCTCACCACACGCGTTCCAGGTTCTCGTTCTCGCCGACCTTTCGCCCCACCTTGGCCATGTCCATCCAGGTGCCGTGCACCTTCACGCGCACCACGTCCGCGGTGAAATCCGTCACGGTCGCGCCGTTGTTGTTGAACAAATACGAACCCACCGCGTAGATATCCGCCGGCACCTCGAGCTTTTCGAATTTGCGGATCTTCTCCGGGTTGAAACCGCCCGAGACGACGATCTTCACATTGCGACAGAAGGCGGCTGCCCGCTCCTGCCAGGCCTCGGGCAGGTTCCATGTTTCCCATGCCCGATCCAAAGCCTGACGGACGTTGAACACCAGCCGCGGCGTCACACCGAGATCCAGGGATGGATCGCCCAGCGGCTGAACCGATACATCCCGCAGGCTGCCGCTGGTATCCAGGCGCACACCGTACAATTTGTATTTTTCCGCCTCATCCTTGTTGCCGGCATCCACCAATTGACGATATTTTGCGAACATCGCCTCCAGCACCAGCAGGGTGTCGCGGATCGAATCGTTGTTGAAGTCCACCAATGCAATGCGCGGGATGCGTGCCGGCAGAATGCGGGCGAACTCCATCATCGCCTCCGCGGTGTCGCCTAGGAAGGAGGCGATGGCGGCGTGCGCCACCGTCCCGCCGCCGGCGCCGCCCCACCAGTCCCCCTGCGCGTCGGTCGAGACGAATGGACCCAGGTCCTGGGCATGATCCAGGTTGAACCTCTGGATGGCAATGTTGTAGGCGTAGCCATCCGCGGCCTGCACTTCATGCAGGTCGAAGCGGGCGGGGAAGAACAGCACCGGTTTGCCGCCCGCGGCTACGAAAGTCTCATAGACATTGGTGGCGACCCGGCTCGAGCGGGTGAGGATTCCCAGGGTCGGCGTTTCGAGCAGGGCGAAGTCACGATAGCGCCCGCGCACCTTGATCACCGGCTGGATGTTCATGGGGTCGCCGTCGTAGTGCACGGTGGAGCCGTCGTGCACTGCCCACACTTCAAGCTCATTGGAGGTGTCCACGAATTGTTCATTCTTGAAGTAACCGGTGCATTGACGCAGCATGGCCAGGGACTTGTCCACGCCCACCACGATGGTCGTCCCGAGCCTGCGCGTGAACCATTGCATCTCCACTTCGATATCGCCAACGGCGATATCTTCCGGGGATTCGCCCGCGGGCAGGTTGTGGAAACGACCTGCGTATTGGTAATTTTCAATCGAGAGCGAGCTCAGCAGGCGGTTGATGTTCTCGAAGTATTTGTCCGAATACCAGCCGCGCCGCATGCGATCGATATCCAGCTTGAAGGTTTCGTTGGTCAGCCGTTTGTGATCGAAGATGCTCATGGAAAATCAAAGATTCACTGAATGCGTGGATTTTACGATCTTCATACCGGCTTTCTCGAAACCGGCAAAGGCCGCCTCCGCGGCGTCGGTGTGATCCACCACGCCGGGGACGACCACGGGGGAGGTGCAGTCTTCCAGCAGGTACACCTTTTTGGCAAGGGCGGGATCGGCGGATCGGATGTCCTCGAGCAGGTCCGAGATGGTCCAGGCGACGCAATGGCTTTTCGCCTGTCCGGCGATGTACAGCCGGTCCAGTTCCTTTAATTGCTCGATGAATTTGGGATTACGGGATCCCAAGGTCTCTCCCATCGGGCCGATCAGCACTTCGGGGCCGATGGCAGAGTAGTTTTCTGTGAAGGGCTTGTCCCCCTTGACCTCGAATTCCGGTTGTGCCAGGCGCGCAATGGAGTGGAAGAATACGGCTTCCTCCACGGCGGGGACGAGCGCATGACCGACCCCGCCAAGCATGGCGTGGTACGGCCAGATGGTGAGCGCGTATTTACCGCGTTTCTCCAGGCTCTCGGAGTAATGGATCATCATCTGCTGGCCGTATTGCGGCGCGACCTCGTAACTTGCAGCGAGCGCCGGATTGAAGACCCACTTCCCTTCGCGCAAATCCTGGGCGTGGATGTCGGTGTAGGGGGCGGGGTGATCACCCTTCTGATCCACGAAGAATATTGGATGGAAGATTTGCTGGGCGATATGCGTATCCATCGTGGCCGTGATGTGAGTGATCGCGCCGAGATTGCGGTAGATGAACTCGCACAAGCGGATATTGTCCTCCACCGCGCCGTTCCCGCTGCGCCCGCCGACGAACAGTTCAAAGCCCGGCAGGCAGAACGTATTTTGCACGTCGATCAGCAGCAGTCCGATGCGGCCCTTCGAAGCCGCGGCGGGTTTCAGGTCGTGTTGGATCGCCCACTCCTTTGCCTGTTCGGCGCGGGAGGCGTAGTTTACCCTCCAGACTTCGCCGACGCGCCCCGGGTCGAAAAAATCAGGGATTGGAAGTTGACCCATGTGGACTCCTTTGCACTTCCCTAGTGCCCAAACAACATGAAGATGTAGGGCAAAAGCAGCTGAATTTCACCGCTTTTGCCCACCAATACAAGGTTGTTTGGGTACTAGTATAACGAAAAACAGGCTCCGAGTCCCGCGCCGGACCGGAGCCTGTTTCTGTCTCTGGCAGAGAATCACCTTGAAGGTGACAGTCACCTGAATTAAGTCTGCGGCTGCGCGGCCTGAACCTTCGACTTGATCGTTCCGCGTTGAAAGAGGATCAGCACCACGATCAGGTATCCGAAGTAACCGATCATCTCCGTCAGGGACGGGTTGCCGTTGTAGCCGAAAAGCGTCTTGAGCAATTCTCCGAAGACGGAAGTCTCGTCGATGACCGCGTTGACATCCCAGATGTGCTCGACGAGCGGGGGAATCCAGCCGACTTCATTGAACTCGTGGATGCCGTGCGCCACCAGGCCGGCCGCAAACAGGATCAGGATGAAGCCGGTCACCTGGAAGAAGCGCCTCAGGTCGAGGCGGACGGTGGAGGCGAACAGCGACCAGCCCAGCAGGATGGAGGTGCCCAATCCAAGCACGACGCCCGTAAGGGTTTGGATCGTATTTGCGCTGACATCCTCGTAGCCCCCGGCAAAAAAGGCGGCAGTGATGAAGAAGGCCAGCTCCACGCCTTCGCGCACGACGGCGATGAAGGCCAGCCAAAACAGAGAAGCCTTTCCAGAACCGGCCGCGGCCTTGTTCACCCCGGCCTCCAGCTCGGCCTTGAGGGTGCGCGCCTGGCGGCTCATCCAGAAGATCATCCAGGTCAGCAGGCCGGCTGCGATCAGCATGGTGATCCCTTCGTAGACTTCCTCGGCGGTTCCCTCCAGGCGCAAACCCAGCATAGTCAGGAAGAGGGCGGTCAGGATGCTGAGGAAAACCGCGAGGAATGTGCCGAACCAGACGGTGGGGGCCAGGTCTGCGCGGCGGATCTTCTGCAGCGCGCCGAGCACGATGCCGATGATCAGGGCGGCTTCAAGCCCTTCGCGCAGGGAGAGTAGATAGGTGGGGAGCATGGGAACCTCCTGGTCCTGATGGAAAAGCAGCCTATTTTAGGCTGCTTTATCAAAATCATTTTAGCATTGGGTATGAATGATTGCCAAGATTTGTGTCACATAATTGATAAATATTCGTCATCACATATATGGGACGGATCGTACCTATTCTTCGCCACCCGAGGGAGCTACCTCCCTGCCATTAGAGCGTTGTGCGCATTCTACGACTCATAGGTGCCTGCAAGTAAGCCCGCTAACACAAGTTGATATCCGAACTGCCGCGCCTGATGGTGGTTTGCTATTTAGGGAGATGAACCCTCGAAAACGGGAGACCCGGTCGACAGGGGGCTGAATCCCGGTTACTCCGAATACTGGCGATATTCGGGCGGTCCGAGCCCATACCTGAACCTATACCCGGATTGCAATGATGGTACAATGGAAAAACCTTAAAAATCGGGCTGTTTTTCTCATCTTTGAGCCTGTTTTGGAGCCTGGGGGGGTGT
>Ga0194127_10001940_pt1 | contig 29120 bp, 27 predicted proteins | sample TA2KigC100mmetaG_FD_148624 | JGI IMG/M metagenome (GOLD analysis project Ga0194127, IMG submission 148624) | Freshwater microbial communities from Lake Tanganyika, Tanzania - TA2015036 Kigoma Deep Cast 100m | ecosystem: Environmental > Aquatic > Freshwater > Lake | place: Tanzania: Lake...
GTGGTAAAAATAAAATAAATACTTAAATTAATATGAATACTTCGTGGTTCTTCCTGTTCTTTGTGGAGAATAATATTATCTCTGCGTCCCAGCGTCTCCGCGCGAGGAATCTTTTTTTCCGTGGTTTCAGCTTACAATCTACAATCTACAATATACAATTTACAATTTCTTGCGTCTCTCCGTAAGGAGTCCTTAGGACTTGCGTTAAAAACTAATCCGTGAAAATCTGCCTGCCGCGACGGGCGCGAGCACGGCGGGTGTTAATCAGTGGTTAATTAAATCTCTGTGTTCTCTGTGCCCCCTGTCCCTTATGGGATCTGTGGCAAAATTACGCTTGTCGTATAAACAAAAGCAGATAGAACAGTATTTCAAACCGGATTTTATTTGTTATGGCAAAATCATAATTGAATTAAAATCGGTTCAGGATATTGTGTCGGCACACAAAGCTCAAGTCGTTAACTATCTGAAAGCTACAGGCTTGAAATTAGGATTACTGGTCAATTTCGGATCCTATCCAAAAGCAACCATAATACGTTTAGCATATTGAACTAATTCTTTAATAAATATGTTTATCCTTTCGTGTCTTTTCGTGTTTTTCGTGATAAAAAATAATCGTTAGCGTCTTTAGCGTTAAAATACTTCTTCGTGTTCCTTCGTGCCTTCGTGGTGAAATATTTAATCTATGGCAATAATTACTTTCGTGTTTTTTCGTGTTTTTCGTGGTAAAAAGCTATGCTTCGTATAATCTCCGACAACATCATCCTCCGCCCGCTGCAAAAGGCTGACTTGGAAAACCGTGTCCGCTGGTTTAACGACCCTCAGGTGCGGCAGACCCTGGTTGTATCCGAGCATTTTGAGCTGGAAAAGACAGTCCGGTGGTTTGAGCGATTACAGTCAGACCAGTCCAGGACGGAATTTGCTATTGAGACGCCCGACGGAGTGGTTATCGGCGTCACCGGCCTTTTGGGAATTGAAAAAGAACACGGCCTCGCCGAATGTTACTGTGTCATTGGAAATAAAGATTACTGGGGCAGAAAACTGGGTACGGGGGTCCATTCTGTTCTAATACAGTGGGCATTCGAAAAGCTGGGTCTGTATAAAATCCGCGCTGATATCCGAACCAATAATTCCGCCATCTTTCGCGTCGTCGAAAAACTCGGTTTTAAAATCGAAGGAACATTACGGCAGGAAAAAGTGGTGGACGGCCGGAAAATTGATTTATATCGTATCGGTCTGCTGCGGGATGAATTTACCCCGACCCATAAAACCTTCAAAATCGAATAGCGTAGCCCAAGCGTCCCGCTTGGGGATATTTGCAGGGTGGGTCAGCTTGTCTGCCATAGTATTAACGACAGCGGAAGCCCACGCGGTAAAAAATCCAATGTTCTTTGATTAATCATTATACAATTTACAATATACAATCTACAATTTCTTGCGTCTCTCCGTAAGGAGTCCTTAGGACTTGCGTTAAAAACTAATCCGTGAAAATCTGTGTTAATCAGTGGTTAATTAAATCTCTGTGCCCTCTGTGGCAATAAATATTACTTGCAAAAGGATTTCTCATGCAAAAACAAATCAAAACCGTTGCTGTTATAGGTGCCAGCGGAACGATAGGCAGTCTGACCGGCGGCATTCTGGCCCAAAACGGCATTCAGGTCTATTTTCTCAGCCGGACAAAGGAAGGTTTGCAAAAAGGCCTGAATCGCGCGATTAAACAGGCCCGTTCGGAGGTTATAGCTAAATACATCACTTGCGGCGATTATGACACCCTGTTTGATAAGGCCTGCAGTCAGGCGGACTGGATTCTCGAATGTGTTGCCGAAGACATGGCTGTAAAAAAAGAGTTTTATGCAAAAGTGGATGCAGTTCGCCGGCCGGATTCGATTGTCAGCTCCGTCACTTCCAGCCTGCCGCTGGAAGAACTGCCGGTGGGGCGATCACCCTCTTTTTGTGCCAATTTCCTGTCTACGCATTTCTACAATCCCCCGGGAAAAATGATGGCCTGTGAACTGACCGGCCAAAACAAAACCGACCCTGGGGTCGTGGCGTTTATGCATCAATTTCTTGAGAAAAAATTGCGCCGAGCAGTCATTCCAGTGACCTCCGCTGCGGCCTTCGCGGGAAATCGTCTTGCGTTTTTGCTGTTCGCCAGAATTACCGAACTGGTAAAAGAGCATGGCGTCGAAATGATGGATTACCTGATCGGCCCATATACAGGCCGATTGCTGCCGCCCTTGGCAACCATAGATTTAGTCGGCCTGGATATCCACAAGGCCATTATCCTGAGCCTTCAGAAATACACTCAGGATGCCATGCACAATAAACTGACAATTCCCGGCTATGTAGAGAAGATGATTGCCGATGGTTATCTCGGCAACAAGACCCGCGGCCGGGGCGGTTTCTACAAAAAACTCGAAAGCGGCCAGTTTACTTACATGGACCCGGCCTCAGGTGATTATATCCCGGCTTTTGGTCCGCATATCCAGTTTGTTGAACGAGCCAAAAACCAGATTCACATTGGTTTATACAAAGATGCGTTCCAGACCATTCTTGCAGCCAAAGGCACGGAAGCCGACATTGTCCGTGAAATCATGGCAACCTATCTTGCCTATGCCTATATGCTGATTGGCCAGGCAACCGAAGAAAAAGACGGCATCGGCGGCATTGACAAGGTCATGGCGACAGGATTCCACTGGGCCTGCCCCAGCCTGGTGGTTCACATGCTCGGCGGAAACGATCAGGCCGCACAGGTAATTCAGTCGGCCGGTCTTGCCGTCCCGCAATCTTTGGCAGCCGATACAACCTGGCAAAAGTACTACTTCAACGCCGGCAAATACTTCATCGCCGGCTAATGTAATGTAGCACAGCCGCCCTCGGCTGTGTTTAAAATAGCCGACCTGTCCCGATCGAAGGGGGAAGCGTCTCGCTTGGGGATAATTAACGTAGCATCCGCCGCGGCCAAAAGATTTAAAATAATTCGGCGGACCCTCGGCTGTGTTTAAAGTAGCCGAATCCGCCGCATCGCCGGTTAATGTGGCACAGCCGCCCTCGGCTGTGTTTAAAGTAGCCGATTTATCCCTACCGAAGGGGGACCTGTGCCTACCGGAGGGGCAATGCGGGAATCCAGTTTAAAATCTTGTTAATCCTGTCTAAATATTTTTGTTTTTCGTGGTTATGTATTATTTAATCTACAACCTACAACCTGTCCCCAAGGGATTGACAACTTGTCCCATAGGGATATAAAATTTAAAAATCCGTGTAAATCTGTGAAAATCCGTGGTTTCGTTATATAATCTACAATCTACAATATACAATCTCTTGCGTCTCTCCTTAAGGAGTCCTTAGGACTTGCGTTAAAATTAATCCGTGAAAATCCGTGTTAATCAGTGGTTAATATAACCTTTTCGTGTCTTTCGTGGTAAAAAAATCTGTGGTTTCAGAAGAGGACTTCAATGAATAATAACGTTTACATTCTTGGCGGTTTCCAAACCGATTTCGCCCGCAACTGGGCACGTGAAAAAAAGCACATCTCTGCAATGATGCGGGAGGCTTATGAAGGCAGTCTGATTACTACCGGAATAAAACCGGCGGATATCAACGCGGCCTTTGTCGGCAATTTCGCTGCTGAATTATATTGCATGCAGGGCCATCTGGGCGCATTTTTTGCCGACCTCGACCCGGTTTTTAAGGGTCTGCCGACCTGTCGTTATGAGGCGGCCTGTGCATCCAGCGGTGTCGCCGCTCTGTCGGCCGTAGCCCACATCCAGGCCGGGATTTATGATTGCATCGCCATTGTCGGAGTCGAACAGATGAAGACTGTCGATGCCGCCAAAGGCGGTGACTTCCTCGGCACTGCGGCTTGGTACGAACGCGAATCGGCCGGCGTGGAATTTCCATTCCCGAAATTATTCGGAAAACTCGGCGATGAATATGATGCACGTTTCGGACTCAAAGCCGAGCATCTTGCCCGTATCGCCGAAATCAATTACGCCAATGCCCGTCGAAATCCAAACGCTCAAACCCGCGACTGGTACATGAGTTACGATCACGCCTGTGCAGGCGGCCAGTATAACCCGGCCGTGGTCGGTCGCATTAAAATAACGGATTGCTCGCAAATCACCGATGGCGCAGCCATTGTATATATGGCTTCAGAAAAATTCGCCGCTGATTACGCTGCCCGATGCGGAATATCGCTGGACAAGCTGCCCCGCATACAGGGCTGGGGTCATACCACAGCCCCAATGGAATTTGCCGTCAAAATCCACGATTCAAAGGATAATCCCTACGTCCTGCCCTGGACAAGAAAGGCCATTACGGACGCGATGAAAAGGGCGAATATCGATTCCTGCTGGCAGTTATCCGCCATAGAAACCCATGATTGCTTCACCACATCAGAATATATGGCCATCGACCATTTTGGCCTGACTGAACCCGGTAAATCCTGGCAGGCGATTGAGCAGGGTATTATTGAAATCGGCGGCAAACTTCCCATTAACCCTTCCGGCGGCCTTATCGGCTGCGGCCATCCCGTCGGCGCCACTGGAAGCCGCCAGTTGCTCGATGCGTATAAACAATGCACCAATACCGCCGGAGACTATCAGGTTGCAGGAGCCAAAACCGTCGCCACATTAAACATCGGCGGCTCCGCCACCACAAACGTCGTCTTTATTATTTCCGTATAAATAACGTAGGGGCGGGTTTTAAACCCGCCCTCCCCTGTTAACGTAGCCTAAGCGTCTCGCTTGGGATTATTTACTGTAGCATCCGCCGCGGCAAACAGTTTTGGAATAATTCGGCAGACCCTCGGCTGTGTTTCTTTCAGTCGAATGGCACCCACCGAGTGTAGCAAGGTGGATGGTTTATTGTCATTCCGGATTGGCCTGCCCTGAGTTTACCGAATGGGTCGAACCTAAATCCCCCTTGCGCGGTGAAGAATCTGATAAAAATAAATAACTATATTCTCTGCGTCCCAGCGCGGAACTAATATTTAATCTGTGGTTCCTTTATTATTCATTATACAATATACATTTTACAATCTTTAGTGCCTCTTGCATCTTTAGCGTCTCTTGCGTTAAAAAATCCGTGTAAATCTGTGAAAATCCGTGGTTAATATAATATGTTTCGTGTCTTTCGTGGTAAAAACCCTATTCTTCGTGTTGCTTCGTGTCCCTGTCCCTTACGGGATTCGTGGTGAAAAATATCTCCTTTGCGTCCCTGCGCGAGAAATCTTTTGTTTCTGTGGTTTCATTTTACAATTTATAGCATCTTTAGCGTTAAAATATTCTCTGTGTTCTCTGTGACCTCTGTGGCAATTATTACTTTTTTGTGTTTTTCGTGCCTTTCGTGGTGATCTTTTTTTCTCTATGTCCGGAGCCTGTCCGCCAAAGCCTTGGCGTCGGCGGATGGTGAAAAAAATATAAAAATAAATATTTTTTCAGTCCGTTTCTGTTCCATAGTGTATCAAAGTGTATCAAATTGAAATCCAAACCCGCTGGAGCCAAAAATTCCGCTTGGCGCAAAATGTCAGTACAGGTACTTTCATACAGTGTTGGCAGAAGCCTGTTGTAGGTTTCTGCAGCATGAATTTGCTGTCAACTGTTTGCTGATGGCTGTAATCTGTGGTGAAAGGACTTAGGTATGATATCGGAAAAACAACTAACTGCCAATCGAAACAACTGTTTAAAATCCACCGGCCCGCGGTCCTCCGCCGGCAAATCTATTGTTTCACAGAATGCCATACGGCATGGATTACGCTCAGGTCGTATCATCGTCAAAGGTGAAAACAGTGCCGAATATGAACAGTTTCGAAACGATGTACTGGACCAATTGGTTCCGGAAGGCCTGCTTGAATTGCAGCTTGCGGATCGGATTGCGGCCTGTCTGTGGCGCCTTCATCGCGCCGGGCGTATCGAAGCGGAAATCTTCGATTATTGTCAGGATGACCAGGTACGCAGGTTGCAAGGCGCAATTCGTGCAAGAGAGATAGCAGAAGCCACGTTAGAACTCAATGGCTACGTTCCTGATCCGCCTAATGTTGTCCGTTACGAATCGTATAAAGCATCCCTGCTGGCATGGTTTAAAACCGAAGATGGGCTGGCATATATGGAAGAACGCTGGCCGGCAGACAAAGGCAGCCCGGCCGAGGCGTTTGGTCGGTTTCTTCGTCTTCCGCCGGATGATTCGCCAAGTCCGGTTTTCCATGAGGCCCTCGAAGAGGCAAAAGTGGCCCGGGCAATTGAAACCGGTGCGGCCGTGGCGGTAAATTTCAAGCCCGAAGAACCCCAGCCCCAGCCCCAGCCAGAACCCGAACCTCTGGGCCCATCCGTGATTGCTGATATGGCCGGCAAAAACGCATTGATGAAATTCAGCCGCTATGAGACACATCTGGAACGATGCCTGTATAGGGCCATGGAGGAGTTTCGCTCCCTTCAGAATGTCCGTTTGCGGCGAATAGTCGACCAGGAAAGTCGCAATGAACAGATTGTCTCCATTATAAACGAACCGTCTTCGACTCCGGAAAACGTCTGAGGAATGCAAATATGCAAAAATTTCCAAACAAAGCCAATCTTAACAAAAACTTAATAACTCAAACTGACCGATCTGATGTATAAATATCCGTCTGTGTTGAGAAAAGCCCGTTTAGAGTTCAAGCTTTAGCTTTTTTTTATGCGGATCGGCAGTTCTTATGCGTTTCACGCTAAAGGGGCTGTTGCCCAAATGAGAAATGAATAGAAAAACAGCAGCACGGAGCGCACCTGTCCCGAGCAGAGTCGAAGGAGCGAATAACTGAACGGAAATGTTGCAAAAAAGCAGCAAGGCGATTATAAGAAAATAAAAAAAGCAATAATACTTTGGAACAATGGAACATTGGAACAAAAACCCCAGGCAAAGGCCGGATAAGCATAAAAACCAAATTGAGCAGCCTGTCCCTACCGGAGGGGGACTTGTCCCTACCGAAGGGGGAAGCGAAATCCGACATAGCCTTGGCGATGGCGAACAAAGCCATTTTGAATAGATAAAAACCGATGCGAATATTATTTATAACCCATTATTTCCAGCCGGAGCCCAATTTCTTTTTTGGATTGCCATTCGCCAAAGAACTGGTTCGTCGCGGCCATCAGGTGGAAGTTATAACCGGTTTTCCCAATTATCCCGGTGGTAAAATATATGATGGTTATAAAATCAAGTTATTTCAAAAAGAAATCATGGATGGAATTACGGTGTATCGTTTTCCCTTATATCCAAGCCATGACCGGTCTTCTTTGAAGCGAATATTATGTTATGCATCTTTATCTGTATCGATGGCTCTGATGGCTCCATGGATTGTATCCAGGGCGGATGTGGCTTATGTGGTGCAGGGGCCGGCTACACTCGGTTGGCCTGCAATAATATTGAAATGGTTCCGCCATATTCCGTTTGTTTATAATATTCAGGATATCTGGCCGGACAGCCTTCTTTCGACCGGGATGTTTAATAAGGGATTTGCGTATAAGATAATCGATGCTTGGTGTAAATTTGTCTATGCAAGGGCATCGGTCGTTTCGGTCATTGCACCGGGTATGAAAAAAATGCTGGTCAAACGCGGCGTGCCTCAGGACAAGATAGAAGTATTATATAACTGGTGCGATGAGGAATTGGTATGCCGTGTGGATAGAGATGAAAATCTTTCCCGACAGTTGGGTTTTTCCGGCAAATTCAACATTGTTTTTGCCGGCAATATGGGCAAAGCGCAGGCATTAGAAGCGGTAGTAAAAGCGGCAGCGATTGTCCAGCCCGAATATCCTGATATTCAGTTTGTCTTTATCGGTTCCGGCGTAGAAGTGGAAAAGCTTCAATCGCTTGTAAAACAAAAGCAATTAACCAACGTTTTGTTTATTCCAAGAAAACCGGTCTCAGAAATTGGCCCTATCCTTTCTCTGGCGGATATGCTGCTGGTCCATTTGCGTAAAGATCCTCTGTTTGCGATTACCATTCCTTCCAAAACCCAGGCCTATCTGGCCAGTGGGCGTCCTGTTCTGATGGCCGTCGAAGGCGATGCGGCCAATCTGATTAATCAGGCACAGGCTGGAATATCTTGTGAGCCTGAAAATCCAAACGCCATTGCAGAAGCGATAAAAGAAGCGTATAATATGACACCTTTGCAGAGACAGCAATTGGGAGAAAATGGGCGAAAATATTATGATAATCAGCTCTCTTTTTCTGTTGCGGTAAATAACTATGAGCAGCTCTTTGAAAAATTAACCGGTAATATTGATAAGGCATAATATGACATTTGAGATAAACCCTCTTGCTCCACATCATATTCACCAGGCCGTGCAGGTTCATCTGGCGGCTTTTCCGAATTTCTTCTTGAGTTTTCTCGGGCCGGGATTCCTGAAGGAATTTTATAATTCTTTTACAGTAGATTCAGCGGGTATTGGATTTGTGGCACAGGACCCGCAGACAAAAGAGGTTTATGGGGTTATTGTGGGTCCGTTTAATCCGGCCGGATATTTCAAACGTCTTTTGAAACGCCGATGGTGGGCTTTCTGTATGGCCAGTCTGACGGCCGTCCTCAAAAAACCCTCTGTTATTTCTCGTTTGTTTCGTGCTGTCTTTTATCGCGGTGATGCTCCACGGACGGAGAGCTTATCCCTGCTTAGCAGTATTGCAGTATCCCCGGATATTCAGTCCAAAGGCTTGGGCAGACAACTGGTTGATACATTTGTCAATGAAGTAAAAAAACGCGGAGGGAAAGGCGTTTTTCTGACAACAGACGCAGAGAACAATGATAAAGTAAATTGTTTTTATCAAAACAGAGGTTTCGTTTTAGAATCTTCGTATGTGACACCCGAAGGCCGCAAAATGAATCGGTACATATTGGTATTTTAAATTATTTTAAGGTTCTACGATGACAGCAACGAATCAATTTGAAAGTGTTTTTGCGCGATGGATGCAGGCGCCATCCGCGTTTTCCTTCTGGAAAGCCCGTGTAGCGTTTTATTCTGTCCTGAAAACCCTTGGGATTAGCCCCGGCGATGAAGTGATTTTATCCGGTTATACCTGTGTGATGAATGTCAATCCGATTAAATATCTCGGCGCAAAGCCGGTCTATGTGGATATTGAGCCGGACACATTTAATATAAATCCGAACCTGATTGAATCGAAAATAACACCAAAGACCAAAGTCCTTCTCGCCCAGCACACCTATGGTTATCCCTGCGATATGGACAAAATTACAGCGATTGCAGAAAAACACAATCTGACAATAATAGAAGATTGCTGCCTGTGTCTTGGTTCGACATACAAAGGACGCAAAATGGGTACTATTGGCAAGGCGGCCTATTTTTCATTCCAATGGAATAAACCCTTTACTACCGGCCTTGGCGGCATGCTGATTACATCGGATGAGTTGCTCGCCAAAGAAATCCAGCGGCTGCGAGATACTGAAATGGTCCAGCCGTCCTTGAAAGAGGTGATACTTTTAGCCGCCCAATTAGCGGTCTATCGTACATTTATTTATCCCCGCACCACCGCCTTGGCCCAGCAGTTATTTAGATTTCTGACAAAAAAAGGCGTTGTTGTCGGTTCTTCTTCCTCAGCGGAATTTGAGCCGATAATGACCGCCGACTTTTTCAAGGCAATGAGTTCTGTTCAGATTCATTCCGGATTGAATCAAATTAAAAAAGCCGAACAAAATATTGCTCATAGAAAAGAAATGGCTCTGCTTTATGATCAGCTTCTGGTACAGAAAGGTTTTCCACCTCGGCAATATGATAAGTCCGTAATAGATCCCGTCTTAGTTCGTTATCCGCTGCGAATCAAGGAAAAAGACAAAGCCATCGAACAGGCCGCCTCTGCCGGGGTGGAACTGGGAAGCTGGTTTGAGTGTCCCTTGCATCCAATCGAAACGCCTCTCGAAAAGTATGATTATATATCCGGGATGTGTCCTGAAGCTGAAAAAGCATCCAGAGAAACAATCAATCTGCCTCTTCATCCTCGAGCCAGTAAAAAAACGGTTTACCGTACAGTTGAATTCATCAGTCAGTTTTCACCGGCCAAATAATATCTGAATTTATTTGGCTTTAAGCAGAAAGCTGTTTTACCTGGTTTTCTCGATTCTCAACCTATCCTCAAGGGATTCTCAATTCTCTTTCTTTATCGCTCCCCGCAGTCCTTCCATCTTCAAAAATCCCTTCTTCCAGATAACCAGTGCGGAAACAATCACAACCGCCAGATATACAAAAACTGCATAGCGTGTACGTATCTGACTCATCGCAATCCCGATAGCGGCATATATTCCCGCAAGCCCATAGCATATCTGTACCGCTTTTTTCAGCGAATGTCCCCGATCCATCAACTGGTCGTAAATATGACCGCGGTCAGAAACAAACAGCGGCCGCTTGTTAATTAATCGCCGTACTAAGGCAGTAGCCGTATCCAAAATCGGCAGACCGAAAATCACAATCGACGCCATCCACCAGCGGAAAATCTTCTCGCCAAACAGAATCATCAGTGTTGCTGAAACAAATCCCAGCAGCAGACTACCCGCATCGCCCATAAAAATCTTTGCCGGGTGACGGTTAAACGGCAAAAACCCCAGCACCCCGCCTGTCAATCCCAGGCACAGAATAATCCGCACCGGGTCGCCGGTATTACTGAAATCCCATGTCGAAAGATGCACCGCCAGAAACAGCATGCCTAACGTAATAATCGCTGTAACCCCGCCGCAAAGGCCGTCTAATCCATCCAGCAGATTCAGCGAATTGGTCGCTCCCAGCACAAAGAATATCACAATTGGAACGCCGATAGCGATTTCGAGTATCTGCAAAAGCGGTGTTATAGGAACACCAAAAAACTCCGCGACATACAGCATCTTGGGCAGTATCCCTGCCGCCAGCAGTGCTCCTGCGGCCACCACCTGCCCCAGCATCTTCTGCCACGGCTTAATATTTAAAAGATCATCCACCAGCCCCACAAAACAGGCAATCGCTGCGCCGGCCAATATTCCCAGCAGCCACCGCAGGCTGGTTTCTTCTCCTGCCTGCCCTTGAATAATCCAAATCCCTGCCAGCACCCCCACAACCAGCCCCACTAAAATCCCCACTCCTCCCAAGTAAGCGACCGGCTGTTTATGTGTCTTGACCGTGGTATCGGGTCTGTCAACAATACCTAATTTCAAAGCAAGTTTTTTGCACAGCCAGGTTGCCGCCAGCGAAAATATCCAGGCGCTGACTAATACCGGCCAAAACTGAATCACCCAGCTCAACGGCCTGTGAGGCCCTACAAAATCACTGAACATAAACAACTCCAAAAATGACGTTTAGACGGCCTTCATTATATGCGATAAACTATAAAAATGTCCACCTTCTTTGTCCGAAAACTTTAAGATAATTTTTGTGATCGCATCTTTCCGTTTCTGATGATAACTCAAATGAACAGTCGTCGCATTATGTCGCGTTTTTGACCTGTCCGCGCAATTGCTTTCTTGCCCGGACACGCAGAGCCGCATTATCCCAACGCCTTTTTTCATCCGCTGTTTCCGGCCGGATCGGTGGTGCGGCGATAGGCTGATGATCCTTATCAATTGACACAAACGTCAAATAAGCCCGCGTAGTGATGCGCTGCTGCCCCGTCGCCAGGTCCTCCACCACCACCTTGACCCCCACTTCCATCGATGTTCTCCCAACGTAATTGACTGACGCCATCAGCACCACCTGGTCGCCGATATGCACAGGATTCTCAAACGCCAGTGAATCAATGCTGGCCGTTACCACATCCATCCCGCAATGCCGCTGAGCCGCCATGGACGCCACCATATCAATCCATTCCATAATAATCCCGCCAAAAACCGTCCCATAAGGATTGGCATGCTGAGGCATCACTAAGTACCGTGTCACCACGGCGCTTCGAGCAGGTGTCTTTATTTCGCAATCAGCCATCGAATTTCTCCCGATTATTCGCGTTCTGTCAGGGTTATTCCCGCACAGTGCCTGCCCCCGCGAAAACGTGGGGCGGGAATCCAGAAGATTTTACCGGAAATATGGAGCTTTATTAGGCAAATTATATCCTTTCCCGCCTATTCTTCAATCCAATTTTCACCCTGTAAGTACCTTAATATTCCTCAATTTCTACTTGCTCCCAAAGCCCAAATCGTCTATTCTTTATCGTATGTGGCACAGCCGCCTGTGGCCAAGCCACCCTCGGCTGTGCGTTTTAGCTTGTGTGGCACAGCCGCCCCCGGCTGTGCGTTTTAGAGTCCGTGGCACAGCCGCCTGTGGCCAAGCCACCCTCGGCTGTGCGTTGTTGTGCAGCTTTTCTGCACACGCGAATTGAAATAAATTATAGGTGGGCCATTAGCCCACCGGATATCTATGCCCATATTTGAATATAAATGCCCTTCCTGCGGTAAAATGCAGGAAATTCTGGTCAAAAGCGGTTCAGGCAAAGCCCCCGATTGCCCCGACTGCGGAAAAGCTATGGATAAGCAGTTTTCCAGCTTTGCCGCCGTGGTCAAGCAGGCCTCAAATATCCCGCCCCAGTGTCATGGTTGCCCCAAAGGCTGCCATCACGGGTAACTGATCGGTAAACAGGAAAAACATGCGGTTTGATGAAATTCATCTAAAACCAGAAATTCAAAAAGCCCTCGCCGAAATGGGCTTTACCGAACTGACACCCGTACAGGAGCAGACCTTACCCTTTATCATGGAAGAGCGGGACCTGATTGCCCTTGCCCAGACCGGCTCCGGCAAGACCGCCGCCTGCGCCATTCCCCTCATCCAGCGCGTGGACTCCGCCAACCCCGCCGTTCAGGCACTCATCATCGTCCCGACGCGCGAACTGGCTTTACAGTATGTCGCCGAAATCGCCGCCATCGCCAAATATACTAACGTCCGGCCGTTCGCCGTCTATGGCGGCTTTTCGATGGATATCCAGACCAGTAAGCTCACCGACGGCGTACAAATTCTCGTTGCCACCCCCGGCCGGCTCATCGACCTCCTCTACAATACCCCGCTGCGCCTCTCCGAAGTTGTCACCTTTGTTTTGGACGAAGCGGATGAAATGCTCAACCTCGGCTTTCTTGCCGATGTCGAATTTATCTTCTCCTGTCTCATCCATCAGCATCAGACGATGCTCTTCAGCGCCACAATACCCAAAGAAATCAAAAACCTCGCCAAATCTTATCTCAAAGACCCCATCACCGTCGAGCTGAACATCGAGCAGGTCGCCCCCGAATCCCTCGAGCATTATTTTATGCAGATCAAACCCGTCCATCGTTTCGAAAAACTGATGGACTACCTCAATATTGAATCCCCCGAGCAGGCGATTCTGTTTTGCAATAGCCGCACCGGCGCCGAAAAACTCTATCACAAGCTCAAAGAAAAAATCGATTCCGTCGAAATCATCCACGGCGGCCTCGAGCAGTCCCGCCGAACCAGCCTCTTCCGCCGGTTTCGCGATATGAAAATCCGTTATATGGTCGCTACCGACATCGCCGGCCGGGGGCTGGATTTTTCGCACGTCACGCACGTCATCAATTATGACTTCCCCAGAGAACTGGACGCCTATACCCATCGCACCGGCCGGACCGCACGTATGGGCAGACGAGGCAAGGCCCTGACCCTCATCGCGCCGTCCGAACTGGGCAAACTTCGCCTCCTCATCCATAAAAAACATATCGAGCCGCAGTGGCTCGGCCCGGCCCCTGATTTGCAGAAACCACACGCCCATCACGACGAAAAATCCTATTCGCATCGTCGCGGCGGAAGATCCCGTCCCGGCGGCCGCGGCAGAGACTCGCGGCATCATCGCAGAGACAAAGGCCCCTCTTCCTAATCTTAATACTCGCATCAATGTAGCACAGCCGTCCTCGGCTGTGTTTTTTTTTCTTTGTCATTCCCTCGAAGGCGGGAATTCAGTCTTGTATCCTTACATTCTTATATTCATTTTCCGCCACACCGCAAACAGTGCCGCACACGCCGCCGCGAATCCCGCCGCAAGCCCGAAGCCCCATCCCATCCGCCCATAAATAAAATTACCCGTCGCGAATAAAGCTGCATAGACAGCAATGCATCCCAATACCATACATAAAATCCCGCCGGGTAAATGCGTTTCACGCCGGGCCTGCTGAACCATCGTATCATTCACTCCAACATCACCCAGAATCTTCTTCCACCCCCGGCCCCACGGATGAATCAGCGTATAAAATTTCAGCAGCGCCATTTTCCCCGTCGGCGGCGTAAGAAATGTCGCGACAACCCAGCTTGTCGTCGTTATCGCCACGCCGATGAGCATTTTTTGCCAGTCCTCGATTGGCTTCAGTCCCAATAAATGGCTATGGACAAACTGAAAATAGCAGGCGACAAGAAAAGATACCGTCATCGCCGCAATTTCGCTAAAGGCGTTAATCCGCCACCAGAACCACCGCAGGATAAACAGCAGGCCCGTTCCCGCCCCGATTTGCAGCAGAATTTGAAACGCCTGCACGGCGTTCTGTAAATACAGCGCAACCGCCGCCGAAAGCGTCATCAGTAAGACTGTGGAAATCTGTCCAACGACAACCAATTCCCGTTCGCCGGCTCGGGGCTTGATGAAACGTCTGTAAAAATCATTGACGATATACGACGACCCCCAGTTCAGATGCGTCGAAATAGTTGACATATACGCCGCCATCAGCGACGCCATCACAAACCCCATCAATCCCGCCGGTAAAAATGTAAGCATTGCCGAATACGCCAAATCATTCTTCACAATATTCTCGCTGACATTCGGAAACGCTGCCCGCAGCGACGCCAAATCCGGAAATACCGCCAGTGAGCACAGCGCCACAATAATCCACGGCCACGGCCGCAGCGCATAATGCGCCGCGTTAAAAAACAGCGTCGCACCGATTGCGTGCTTCTCCGTTTTTGCCGCCAGCATCCGCTGTGCGATATATCCGCCGCCGCCCGGCTCGGAACCCGGATACCAAACGCTCCACCACTGCACCGCAATCGGAATCAAAAACACCGTCATTACTAAATTCATCTTGTCCGTCGTCGAAAAATCAAACGCAGGCAGCAGCGACAGCTTGCCTTGCACCGCTGAATGAGCCAGCAATCCCTTTAAACCCCCGATAGCCGGGTGTTTCAGCGACACAATTGCCGCCGCCACAGAACCGCTCATCGCCAGTGCAAATAGTACGAAATCCGTCAGCAGCACGCCCTCAAACCCGCCGAATGTGCAGAATAGCACCGTCACCACCGACGCAATCAGAATCGTCTGTATCGGCGACAGTCCCAGCATCACGCCGCCGATCTTAATCGCCGCCAGCGTCACCGTCGCCATGATCATCACGTTGAAAAACACCCCCAGGTACAGCGCTCGAAACCCCCGCAAAAACGCCGCGCTCCGTCCGCTGTAGCGAATCTCATAAAACTCCACGTCCGTCATCACGCCGGATTTTCGCCACAGCCGGGCATACACAAATACCGTCAGCATCCCCGTCAGCAGAAACGCCCACCACATCCAGTTGCCTGCCACCCCGTTTTGCCGGACAATATCCGTCACTAAGTTCGGCGTGTCTGTCGAAAACGTTGTCGCCACCATCGATGCCCCCAGCAGCCACCACGGCATCGAACGCCCCGACAAAAAGAATTGCTCGCTGCTCTTCTGTGCCCGCTTCGCCGACCACAACCCAATCAGCAGAACCGCCGCAAAATATACAACAATAATCAGCCAGTCAACCCCGACCAGCCTCACCTGCGCCATCACATTCCATGTCCCGGCCATTACACCTCCCGATAAATCCATTTCCCCTCAGGCTCTTACCCCACCTTTTGTTGTATCATCCGCCGAAGGCGGATTCCCCAATTTTGCCTTTTGGGTTTTAATTTTTGAATTTCCTTTCTACTTCCACAACTCCGCCGGATACACACCGCCGCGGATTTTTTCCGCAATCGCTATCCGTGCCGTCGGCAAATCTTCCTTGTATGTAATCCCAAACCAGCTTTCCTGCGCCGCCAGCACCCGGCATTTTTTCACTCCCGACGTAATCATCCCCCCAACCGCGAACGGCAGATAATACTCCGCCTTTAAATCGCCGCCTTTTTCACGCAGAAACTCCGCGAACTCCTTTTGCAGATACTCAAAAACGTCCGGCCCGAAGCCCCAGTAATTCATCGACACGGGCGTATCCCCGCTGATGAAATGCTCCACACCCGCCTCATCCGTGAACGCCGCCCCGTTAGGCCGCTTTTGCAGCTTCGTCCGCTCCGTAATCCGCGTCAGATACCCCTGCGCATCCGTCTCGCACACGCCCCGGCTGACCGTCCCGAAATCCGACAGCGTATTGGCCAGCGGATAGCCGACCATCGCGTAATCCCTCGTACGTCCCTGCGCCAGTCCCAGCAGGTGTTTATTCATCATCGTAAAGGCCGACGGCCCGTAATAATCGTCGGCGTTGATGGCCGCAAACGGCTCCGCGATTTTGTCTTTCGCAATCAATACCGCATGTCCCGTTCCCCACGGCTTTTCCCGGCCGGCGGGCACGCGATGACCCATCAGTCCCGAATCCAGCTCCTGGTACGCGAAGTCAATAGCGATTTGCCCGGCCGCCTTCGCGTTGATTTTCTGGCGGAAACTGTCCTCGATGGATTTGCGGATGACAAACACGATTTTCGTAAATCCCGCCCGTATCGCGTCATAAATCGAATAATCGAGAATGATCTCGCCGTTAGGCCCGACCGGCTCAATCTGCTTGATGCCGCCGAATCGGCTCCCCATCCCCGCCGCTAATATCAATAATGTCGTCTTTGACGGATTCTGTCCCGCTGCCGTTTTCTTGCCTGTTTTCATTTCTGTCCTCTAAAAGCCTTTACAAAAGAGTAGAAACAGTCATTGTAATCGCTGATAACGACCTTGAAAAGCAAAAAGGCAACGGACAGCATTCAGCTTTGCGAAACAAGAAAACCATCATTCTGATCGCAGCGAAGAATCCCTTTTCAATCGTCAATTATACGGGGCCGTCACCGACGAGGGGGCGGATGCGGGTGACGGTGAAGAAGACTAAGTACTTTTCCGAGTCGTCGCCTTCGGAATAAATGCAGGGGTCTTTCTTGCGCATCTCCTCAATGACGGACTGGTTAATTTCCTCCCGCTGCAGCGTTAAATACAGACGGATACCCTTGTAATCCGAGCAGGTTTTGTACTCCCGCGTTTTTTTGATGAACATATACGCGGCGTTGAGGTGCTCTCTGATGTTCTGATGGCTGAGTCTTTCGCGCATCACAAAAGCAATAGTCGTCTGATTAATCACCATCGGTTTGGCATACACGGCCATATCCACCGTCGTATTAGGGTCGCAGGTGGCCAGAATGCCGATGCCCTCGTGCTGCTCGAAATAGGATTTCAGGTCCATAATCTTATCGTCCTTCTGTTTTATTCCGTCGTATTCAGGTTATGCCATAAGCATCGCAGATAAGAGACTTTACGATATTTTCTCCATCAATTCCTGGAGGATGTCTTTGGCGGGGGCGTTGCGGAAGCCGCCGGCGTTTTTCCATTTCATACGCTGATTGCTTTCAAGGGCCTCTTCGACCTTCCGGCAGGCCAGGATGACGGTGGCGTGATTTTTGCCGCCGAGCGTCTTGCCGATTTCCGGAAACGACATCTTGGTCAGTTTGCGGGTCAGATACATGCAGAACGACCGCGACAGGCTGATGAGGCGGTCTTTTTTGGGCGAATGAATGTCGGCGACCGTGACGTCGAAATAACGGGCGACGACCTCGGTGATGTCGGAGCTGTGCACGACAGGGTCGGCGCGAAGAAGATGTTCGGCCAGAAGCTCTTTAGTCGAGGCGAGCGAGACTTTTTGATTGCTGACGGAGGCGTAGGCGATGAGTTTCAATAGTGCGCCTTCGAGTTCGCGGACATTGCCGCTCATCTGTCCGGCCAGAAACGAAATGACGTCTTCGCTGATTTTGTATTTCATTGCCGCGGCCTTCCGCCGGCATATTTCGCAGCGGGTTTCAAAATCCGGCGTGTCGATGCGGACGACCATTCCGGAAACGAACCGGCTGACTAATTTTTCGCACAGTTGGCCGATCTGCTTGGGGTGTGCGTCGGAGGCGAGGACGATTTGCTTGCCTGCAAGGTCGATGGAGTTGAAGGTGTGCAGAAATTCCTCCTGCATGGCATTTTTGTTAGCCAGGAAATGGATATCGTCGATGACCAGCAGGTCGAGATTGCGAAAGCGGGTGCGGAAGACGTCGAGTTTTCGGGTTTTCAGCGCCAGGACGTATTGATTGGCGAAATCTTCCGCGGACACGTACATCCATTTTGTGCCGCGACGCGTGCGGGCGTATTCGTTGCAGATGCTCTGGAGGAGGTGTGTTTTTCCGACGCCGTAGCCGCCGTGGTAGAACAGCGGGTTAAACGGGCTTTTTTCCTCCTGGATGACATTGAGTGCGGCGTTGTAGGCCAGTTGATTCTTTTGTCCGACGACGAAAGTGTCGAGCGTCAGCTTAAGCGGCGGGATAAAATGAGCCGCGTGAGTCATTGTCTCAATCGCGGTTGCGGCATGGCTGTTTGACGCCGGGGCCTGGCGTGAAACAGGCGTCAGGGCGGAATCAACCACGAACCGAATCGGCACCGTCGAGCCGTTAACGGCCCTGAGGGCGCTCTGAATCGCCCTGGCGAAATGATTTTCAATCCAGCCCGCGATAAATGTGTTGGGCACGGCGATTTCCAGACCTTCGGCCGTGAGCGTCAGCCGCGTGCTGTTTCGAAACCAGAGTTTATATTTGGCTTCGCCGACGGATTCGGCGATGGAATTATGAATCGCTTTAATCTCGTCCGTGAATGCTGTCTGCATCATCTTCTCCAACCAATCCATTGCTGCCTTGCAAGGCTGTTTGCTTGTCATCACAGCCCTTCGTCCGTGTCCTTTATGGTCAAATAATAGAGCTAAAAAAGGTGAGTTTCAATGAGCTTTTTTAGAAATTTTTTCCCACAGGAGACAGCTATAATAAAAACCACAACTTATGTGCGAAAATTTTTTATTGTTCACAGGATTTGCACATCATAAACAGGGGTTGTGGATAACCTGTGGATGACGCGTCGCGGTAAAGGAGAACAGGGGATAAAAAAAGCAAGAGAAAAAAAAGAATTTCAACGGGTAAAATAATTACTGTTTTTGGAGGAGAGCGGCATATCCGCCGTCGTGATCGAAATCATTTTCGGTTTCGACAGCGGGCAGAATAAATTGTTCTCGCAGCAAAGCAAGGCCTGGATTTTGTCGAAGGATATTTTGGATGAGCGTTTGATTTTCCTGCGGCAGGATGCTGCACGTTGAGTATAGAATGAATCCGCCGGGGCGGACGATGGCGATGGCATTGCGGAGGATTTTCATTTGCGTTTGAGTTAATCGAATGATGGAGTTTTCATCAAGCCGCCAGCGGGCCTCGGCCCGGCGGGCGAGGACGCCGGTGTTGGAGCAGGGAACGTCGGCGACCACGGCGTCGAGACGAGGTTTTCGCGACAAGAATTGTTCGAGTTGTGCAGGCTTGAGCACTTCGACATTTTTAATGTCGAGCCGATTGCAGTTTTCGGTGACTTTTCGCAGGCGTTTTATGTCGGCGTCAGCGGCGTAGATTCGGCCGGTGTTTTGCAGTCCAAGGACGGCGGTCTTGGTTCCCGGGGCGGCACACAGGTCCAGCGCCGTCCAGTCTTTTTCGGCCGGCAGGAGATTGATTGCGGCGTGTGCCGTGGGGTCTTGGACGAAAAACAGGCCTTTCTGGAATGCTGTAAGTCCTGTAATATCTATGGATTGCAGGAGTTTAAAGCATTTTTTGTCCGGCGACGGCAGGGTGTCCAAGCCTTCTGTCTGCAATTGCTGCTGCAGTTGTTGAGCGGTGATTTTGCTCGGATTAGGCCAGACGATGACGCTTGGATGGCGGTTAGAGGCTTGGCAGATTTGTCGGGTCTGCTGCGGGCCGAGGTCGGTAAGCCATTGGCGAATCAGCCACGTCGGCAGCGAAAAGGCCTGGCTCAAAAAGACGGCCAAATCCTGTTGCGGGTCGGGCAGGATGTCGATGGTAAAGACGCATCCGCTTTTGTCGTCGCTTGGCAAAGTGCGGCGGGGGTTTTGGCCGGCAAGCGATGCGGAGCGATGTTGTATCGCCCGCTGAATACTGCGCAGCACGGCATTGACGAAGCCTGCGGATTTTTTGGATACGTTTGCGGCTAAATCTGCCGCGTCGTTAAGGATGGCGTATTCGGGCGTGGCGGGGACATAGAGTAATTCGTAGGCGCCGATGCGGAGCAGGGCGAGGATTTTTTTGTCCGTGTGTTCGCCGCGGATTTTGGCGGTTTTTTGCAGCACTAAATTGATGGCTGTCAGATTGCGAATGACGCCGAAGACTAAATCGGTGGCCCTGGCTTGCTGGTCGGTTTTATTTATGATGCGTTCGAGCCGGGCCGCGGCATCGGGTTTGCGAAAGTCAAGACCTGCAAGAACCTTGGCGGCAACGGCACGGGCGGAAAGGATGTTATTTTCAATTTTTCGGTTTTCCATTTATGAATCAGGCGATTGAGTTATGCGAAATCGCGGATGACCAGATTGAGCGGGAGGAAGAGGTCTGCGGGGCCGCCATGGCGGCCGTTGACGAAGGACTGGAAATCCATCAGGTCGGAGCCGGCGGGCTTGAGCCGGTGGATTTTCAGTCGGCCTTGTCCGCAGATTACGTTCAAATTGCCGTCTAATATGCCGCAGACCTGCCCGGCATTCGGGTTTGTATCCAAAATTTCAGCTTCAGCGATGGTGACTTTCCATGATTTTCCGGTTTTGGCGGAGACAAAGACGGCGGCTGCGCCGGGCCAGGGCCAAAGGCCGCGAATCTGGTTGGCGATATCCGTGGCATATCTCGACCAGTCGATAAAGCCGTGTTCTTTTTTTAATTTTGGGGCCTTGGTGACCTGCGTTTCGTCCTGGGCCTGATAGACGGCGGTGCCGGTTTCGATTGCGGCGATGGTTTTTATCAGCAGGGGGGCTGACAGTTGAGATAGGCGGTCGTGCAGGGTCTGGAAATTATCCTGCGGATGGATAAACGTACAAGTCTGGGCCAGAATTTTGCCGGCGTCCATTCGGTCGGTCAGCGTGATGATGCTGGCGCCGGTCTGGGTTTCGCCGTTGATAATGGCCCAGTGGATGGGTGCTGCGCCGCGATATTTGGGCAGCAGCGAGCCGTGGACGTTGATAGCACCTTTTGGGAATAGATCGACGATGGATTTTGCCACTTTCTGGCCGAAGGCGATGACGACCAGCAAATCCGCGTTGTATTTTTGTATTTGTTCGGCGTATTCTGGCGTGTTGATGTCCCCGGCCTCAACACAGGAGATATTTTTTTCTTTGCACCACAGGGCGACATCGGTGGGTCTGGGCTGGCGATGGCGGCCGGCTGGACGGGCCGGCTGGGTGAATACAGCGGCCAGCTTATGGCCTGACGACATAATCGCCTCCAGACAGGAGACGCCGAATTGGCCGGAACCAAAGTAAAGTATCTTCATTGTTTATCAGGGGTATTATTTATCTTTGTTTTTCGGCTGCTGAGCCTGTTTTTGAATCGCGTCGGCGATCTGCTTGCGGAATTTCTGGAGTTCGACCTGTGATTTTGGGCCGGCGATAATCATTTTGTAGTCGATGTTCGGGTCAGGCTTAATCTGGACGATTTTGTAATCTATACCTGCTTTGGGTTTGACGGGCATAATGAAGAATTTACCGCCGGTCTGGGGATCAGTAATAGTCGGGTCCTGCTGCGCCAATTTAAAGAGGGCGGCCTGGGCTTCGGGGCTGTTTTCCACTGTCACCTGGACCATTGTTTGCGGCGTGCTTTCTTTGGTTTGTGCTGGAGCGGCGTTTGTCGGCGCCGGTATGACTTTTGTTTGCTGCGGTGCGACTTTACAGCCCATAAACAGACAGGCACCAAGAAATGCCGCAGCGACGAATTTTAGTGACTTGCTCATTTTTTGTCTTCTTTCTGCAAAAGTGGATATTTTTAAAGATGCTTCTTTGAGATATTTAAACCTGCCCACGCAAGCGTGGGCAGGGCGCCCATCCTGGGGAAATTCTATTGTGACGACGGATTTTTTTCGTCGTAGTCGTCCTGGAGCTGCTTTAATTTTTTTCTGGCGCGGAGCTTGGCCGGGATGCTCATCCGGTCTTTAATCATCATGCCCTGCAGGTGGTCGTATTCGTGCTGGAAGATACGAGCCAGTATTCCCTCGGCGGTTTCGGTGAACGGCTTGCCATCCAAATCGAGAGCGTGCACCGTGCAGCGTGTATATCGCGTGATTTTGCCCCAGATGCCCGGCAGGGACAGGCAGCCTTCTTCGACGCTTTTCATTGGGCCGTCCGGCTCGATTTTGGGGTTGATATAGACTTTGGCGTTTTCTTTGGTGCCGTCGGGGGAGGCGACGAAGATTTGCAGATTGACGCCCGCCTGCGGGCCGGCAAGCCCGACGCCCTGCGTTTCGACCATAATTTCTTTCATCCGTTCAGCCAGTTGGCGGATGGCGTCGTCGATTTTTTCAATCGGCTGGGCGGGCTTGCTCAGCACCGGCTCCGGAAATCGCGTGATTGTACAATTTTTATAATCCGGCATCTTTAATTCAATTAAAAAAGTTTTAGTGAAAGATCGCCTCTTTTTTTAATTATCGAATTCGTCGCCTTTGAAGGTGTTGCCAAGATAGCTTTTCTGCACCATTTCGTTCTGGATAATTTCTTTTGGGCTGCCCTCGGCGATGACTCTGCCGTGGTCGATGATATAGGCCTTGTCGGCGACTTCGAGTGTCCGTTCGACGTTATGGTCGGTAATGAGGATGCTGACGCCGCCGGCGACGAGTCTTCGGATTTCGGTCTGCAATTCTTCGACGGTGATGGGGTCCACGCCGCTGAAGGGTTCGTCCAGCAGAATCAGCGAAGGGTTGGTGATCATGGCGCGTGCGATTTCGAGTTTTCTGCGTTCGCCGCCGGACAGGAACCTCGCCTGGCTGTGGGTGACTTCGGTCAGGCCGAATTGCTCAATCAGTTCTTCGGCTTTTTGTTTTCGCAGGGCGGCGCTCATGGACATTGTTTCGAGAATCGCGATGAGGTTATCGCGGACGCTGAGCCGCTGAAAGACGCTGGGTTCCTGGGACAGGTATCCCATTCCCAGCCGGGCGCGTTTGTACATCGGCAGTTTTGTAACGTCGATGCCTTCAAAGACGACCTCGCCGTTGTCGGGCACAATCATCCCCATTACCATTCGAAAGGTCGTTGTTTTTCCTGCGCCGTTTCTGCCGAGAAGGCCGACGATGCTGCGCTGGGCGACAGACAGGTTGACCTGATCGACCACGGTGCGGCCGACATATTTTTTCACTAATCCATGGGTCTGTAAAAGCGTCATTTGTACCAAGTTTATAATCTCCAGTTTCCGTAATTTTTGTTTGGACCTATTATATCACCAAAAGTGATTCTGCCAATGGGCTTTTTTTTCTTTTATAGGACAGTCGCCGGCGGCGGTTTTTCGAATTTCGGTTTTTCAGATTGCCTTATAACCGGGGAGCTTATAGACTTCAGGGGATGTTAACGGAGATGGAAAAGCAGATTCTTTGGGCGATACAGGGCGCGTTGCCGCTGTGTGACCGGCCGTTTGCGGCGATGGGCCGGCGGGCGGGGTGTTCGGAGTCGCAGTGCGTGTCCATCATCGGCGACCTGAAGGCGCAGGGATTTATCCGCCGGTATGGTGCGATTGTCAATTATGCCGTTCTGGGGCGGGCGGCGACGCTGGTGACAGCGTCGGTTTCGCAGGGAAAGCTGGCGGAGGTCATCACGGCGGTTAATGCGCTGGCGGGGGTGTCGCACCATTATCTTCGGAAGCATTCGTTTAATCTGTGGTTCACTTTGCAGGGTGGGTCGCCGCAGGCAATTGAAAAGAATCTGCATCAATTGAGCCGGCAGACGGGCCAACGGTTTTATTCTTTGCCCGCGGAGCGGTTTTTTAAGCTGGCGGTGCGATTTTGCCCCGAAGGGCCGTCCAAAAAGGATTTCGAGGCGAGGGAATTTTCGCCGTCTGAAAGTCCCGCCTCGGTGGTTTCTTTGACGGAAGAGGAAAAAAAGGCGCTGCGGTTTTTGCAGGAGGATTTTCCGATTACGGAGACCCCGTTTGATTCGCTTTGTCAGAAGACCGGGATTGCGGATGTGAAACAGCTTGCCGAGGGGCTTATCGCCAGACAAGTCATTCGCCGCATCGCCGCGGCATTGGATTATCGCAAGCTGGGCTATGATGTCAATGTGCTGACTTGTTTTGCCGTGCCGGCGGAGGCCATTGAGCCGGTTGCGTATGCTTTGTCGTCCCGGCCGGCCGTCAGTCATTGTTATCAGCGAAAGCCGTTTGCGGGCTGGCCGTATAATTTGTTCGCGATGATTCACGCTGGTGCGATGGACGATGTGGAACGATTTGTTTCCAACCTTGCAGAATTCTGTGGGATTTGTGAGTATGTTTTACTGCCGACCGAAAGGGAACTGAAAAAAGCTCCCGTGCGGTACGAGTAAATCCGCAACCCAAAGCCGTCCTTATTGCGATTATCGCAGATGTGTACAGATGACGGTGTGGTCGGGTTTAAGAATGTACGTTCCGCCGAAGGGACATTTTGGCGGCTCGACGGGGAAAAATTCCGGGTTGTGAATGACCTCATCGAGCGAATCGGGAAACTTGTCTTTTTCCGCGCTGCACAAATTGACCGCGGATTGCAGTAATTCGATGTTGGAATCACACCGGGTCTGCTTACTGAGGCTTGCGCTGTGCGATAAACGCGGGACCGAGATTGCGGCCAGTGTTGTCAATACCAATACGACAATCAATAATTCCGCTGCGGTCATTTGTTTTGTATGTGTGTCGTACATAATTTATTCCTGTCCACAAGAGGTTTTTCTTCCTATATATTTCTTTCGGTTTGTTTTGGGGTGGACTTAACCAAGTCTGGCTTTCAGTTTTTTTTGAGCATGCGGAATTTTATCGGACCCAACTGGGCCTGGGCGGGTTGTTTTTAGTTTTTCGTGACGTCTCCGGTTAAGAAAGCTTATAGAATATTCGATAGCAGGATAGGAAACCGTATTATCGGGGCAAAACTGCTTTTAAGGGATTGGTACAATGACAGAAACTGAACTGCTGGAAAAACGCGCCGACGGGGCCGCAGAGGAGCAAAAAGAACATCATTATGCCGAGGCGGGGATGGCCCTTCGGCAGTTGTCGCACGCAATCAAGAATATTATGCAAATGGTCGGCGGCGCCGCGGAAGTGATTGATTACGCCATCGAGCGTAACCAGACGGATAAGATGCTCAAAAGCTGGGATATTTTGAGCGTTAACTGGAAGCGGCTCAGGAAATATCTGCTGGATATTATGGACTATACCAAGATGCAGCCGCCGCAAATCACATCCTGCGATATTCACGAGGAAATCAAGCGGGTGCTCAATTCGCTCAAGTGGATTGCAAGCCGGAAGAAATTCAAATTACAGGTGCAATTGGACTCGGCGATGCCGCAGGTTGGGGTGGACGCGGAACGGGTCGGCCTGATGACGCTGAATATGCTGCTTAACGCCATCGACCACGCGGAAGATACGACGGGAATTGTTCAATTGCAGACGCGGTTTATATCCGGGCAGAATCAAATCGAGATTCGGGTGACCGACAACGGCGCCGGATACTCGCCGGAATTTCAGCAGCAGTTGTTCACGCCTCATGAGACACACCAGCAGCGATTCAGCAATGGAATCGGCATGATGCTGGCCGGGCAGATAGCCAGTCAGCACAACGGGCACATCGGGCTGGAATGCCGCGATGGAGCCAATACACTGTCGGCGGTTTTGCCTGTGCAGCTGGTTTCATAACAAAACTCAAATCCTCATAACCACCAAAGACGAATTTTTTGTCCATAAACGGCTTGATATTCAGTCGTTGCGCTTCGGCGAAAATCAAAGATTGCCTGTTTTTGTCTTTAGTGGTACAATAGCCTCGTTAAAATTAAGTATAATTTTTGGAGCGATTTAATGGGGAAAAATACGAATTCCGGTTCGAAACGTGAGATGTGCAGCTTCTGCGGCAGAAGCAAGAAACAATATGAAGTTTTTGTCGAGGGGCCGGGCGAGGTGTTTATCTGCCCGGAATGCGTGGATTTGTGTTCGACGATAATCCGGCAGGAGCAGAAGCGCGGTCGGAGCAAGGCTATTTCCGGCGAAGTGCCGCGGCCGCGGGGCATCAAGGAATTTCTGGATGAATATGTCATCGGCCAGGAGGAAGCCAAGAAAAAAATTTCCGTGGCGGTGCATAACCATTATAAGCGGCTGGTGCATACCGAAAGCGAAGATAACGACATCGAGATTGAGAAGTCAAATATTTTGCTTATCGGGCCGACCGGTTCGGGCAAGACACTGCTGGCGCGGACGCTGGCGCGGATGCTGAAAGTGCCGTTTGCCATCTGCGACGCCACGACGGTGACAGAAGCGGGTTATGTCGGAGAAGACGTGGAAAATTTTCTGCTGCGTCTGCTGCAAAACGCCGATTTCGACATCGAAGCCGCCCAGCGCGGCATTGTGTACGTGGATGAAATCGACAAAATCGGCAAGACCAACCAGAACGTTTCGATTACACGGGACGTTTCCGGCGAGGGTGTACAGCAGGCACTGCTGAAGATGCTCGAAGGTACGATTGCCAACGTGCCTCCCCAGGGCGGACGCAAGCATCCCGAACAGGCTTATATTCAAATTGACACGTCGCATATTTTGTTTATCTGCGGTGGGACATTTATAGGTCTGGAAAATATCGTCAAGAAACGTCTGGGCCGGCGGATGATTGGTTTCGGCAGCGAGCAATCCGGCCGGGAAGATAAAAAGACTGATTACAGTTCCGTCATTAAACAGGTGACACCGGAAGACGTGATTGAATATGGTATGATACCTGAATTTGTGGGGCGGCTGCCGATTATCACGACACTGACGTCGCTGGATGAAAAAGCGTTGGTGCGGATTCTGACGGAGCCGAAAAACGCGCTGGTTCGCCAGTATCAGCGGCTCTTTGAGATGGAGAATGCCAAGCTGGAGTTTACCGACGCGGCGCTGAAGCTACTGGCCAAGAAGGCGATGGTCCGCGATACCGGCGCCCGTGCGCTGCGGGCGATTATGGAAGACCTGATGGTGGAGCTGATGTATCGGCTGCCTGAGGAGCCTAAGCTGGGGCATTATCTGATTACGCCGGATGTAGTGGAAGGGCGGGTGGATTTGTTTGCCCAAAACGGGAAGATCAAAGAATCCGCCTGAAAAACATGGGCGGTTATCAGTTTAAGTTATTCTCAGCCGGCTTTTATTCGGGTCGGTTTTTTTTAGAGGAGGGCTGACGCAGAAAAAAGAAATATGCATATTCTGGCCTAATATCCCGGCTGTAACCTGCGAATCGGTTTTTATTGATGAAAATGGACGGGTTTATGGATAGTCTCATCGACCGAGAGAAAGAAATGCCCGCGGTGGAAATCAGCGAATTGACGCTGCGATTCGGGGAGCAGGTTGTGTTCGACCGTTTTTCCATAACCCTATTGAAGGGGCAGAAAGTTCTGATTGCGGGCCGTTCCGGTTCGGGCAAATCCAGTCTGCTGCGGAGTCTTTTGGGGTTTATCGTTCCGCAGCAGGGGGACGTTAAAATTGAGGGGGTGCTTCTGGACGGCAAAACCATCTGGCATTTGCGAAAACGTATGGGATATATCGCTCAGGAACCGCAACTGGGGGAGGGCATTGTTCGGGAACTTCTGCAACGGCCGTTTTCATGGAAAGCGAATCATTCTTTGCGGTATGACGCCGAACAGACGGCGCAACTGTGTCGGCAATTTTATCTGCCGGAAAGTCTTCTTAATAAAAAGATTCACGAGCTTTCCGGCGGCGAAAAACAGCGAGTGGCGCTGATTGCCGCGATTCTGCTGCAGCGGCCGATTTATCTGCTCGATGAAGCCACCAGCGCCCTGGACGCAGATTCCAAAAAAGCGGTGCTGGATTATTTCGCCGGTCGAACCGACCTGACGATACTGATGGTTTCGCACGATATATCGCTGTCATCCATTGCTGAGCGGGTCGTCCAATTGCCGGATATTTTGGCAGGCGGGCGATTATGAATGCCGCGGTGGATATTCATCCACTGGCGCTGCTGGCCGGGTATGTGATGTTGCTGATTCCGCTGGGAATTATCTACTGGTATCGCGTCCCCATGCTGGGACAGACGCTGATGTCGGTGCTGCGAATGACTCTGCAATTGATTTTTGTGGGGTTGTATTTGCAGGTAGTTTTTCGTCTGAATCATTTCGGGCTGAACATTCTGTGGCTGGCGGTGATGATTACAGTGGCGGATTTATCCATTCTCCGGGGTTGTCAGCTCCGGCTGGGACGGATTGCAGGCTGGATTTTTCTGGCGCTTTTGGCGGGGACGGCGGTGCCGCTGCTGGTTTTTGTGGGGGTGATTCTGCGGCGGCCGGAAATCCTTGACGCCCGGTTTGTCATTCCCATCGGAGGGATGATTCTGGGCAATTGCCTGCGAGCGGATATTGTCGGTATTCGCACGTTTTATCAGTCGATTCGCACGGGGCAAAAGGCGTATGAGTTATCGCTGTCCCAGGGCGCGACCGTAACAGAGGCTGTGCAGCCGCATCTTCGCGAAACACTGTATCAATCGCTGACGCCGACGGTGGCGATGATGGCCAACGTGGGCATTGTGGCTCTGCCGGGAATGATGACCGGCGTGATTCTGGGCGGCAATGACCCGCTGACCGCCATTGGCTATCAGATTGCCATTATGCTGTCGATTTTCACCGGCACATCCATTACCGTGATTCTGGCGATTTTATTTTCCGCCCGCAGTGCATTTAGCGCTTATGGGATACTGAGGCCGGAAATTTTCAAATAAGGATTTTTGTGATTAAAACAATCTGTGGGTGTCTTTTAATGGAAATGCTTTTAAGGGCAACCATGGTACATCGTCCCCCCTCAGAGCATATTCTGCTTTGGTGACATAATCCGGTCCGAGCCAGTCTAACATCAGCGGTTGGAGTTTGGCAAGTTCAATCGTCATTTTCGGCCATTCGG